>Ga0315336_1000649_pt1 | contig 87670 bp, 68 predicted proteins | sample ASW5metaG_FD_204512 | JGI IMG/M metagenome (GOLD analysis project Ga0315336, IMG submission 204512) | Ammonia-oxidizing marine archaeal communities from Monterey Bay, California, United States - ASW #5 | ecosystem: Environmental > Aquatic > Marine > Intertidal zone | place: USA: California...
GCTTCTGGGTCTCTACAACATGGCTCTTGCGGGGGGCGTTAAGCCCTGGCACAAAGCCGCCATCGTGGTTCCCAGCCTCGTACTCACCTGGGCAATTACGATCCATCGACTCTTGGGTCGATATTACCTGCCCTAAGAATCCTCAAGGGCCCGTCTGCCCCAGGGCCAATGAGGGACACAGCCCGGTTTCACGTGGGCCACCTCGTACTTGGCGACTTCGACCAAACAAACCCAATCCGCCGCGCCCACAAGCCGTGTTCACACGGCTTCCCCCGCCGCAGGCGGGTCGTAGCCCGGTGCTTCAGCGCCGGGTAAAACCACCCCACAAGCGCCAGCCCGTTTCAACGGGCTTACCGGCCGAACCAACCCAACAACCGGCTTCAGCCACCAAACTCCGAAAACCAGCGTTCAAACCCAATCCAACCTTGGCGCCCTTGCGGTTTTGCGTCTTGGCGAGGAATGCCCCATCCCCACAACCCCAGTCACAACAACTTCAACCCAACCCTATCAACCACCTAGCCCAGAACCACCCCGAAAAACTTGACATCGCATGATAGTGTCGAACCAAGGCCGGTAAGGATTGGTCACCGTAACGACTTTGCCCGTGCCTGGCCAGGACAGAGCAAGTTGCCATGCGCTCGTGAGGGATCCCCCGCGGACCCGACTCGCAGCGTCGATCGAGACGAGGGTGTATCGGGGGCGGTACGCCCAAAATGTCAAAATCGCGCTGCGGATCGACCGCTCAACTTTCACCTTCGGCTCTGTTGAGGTGAAACCACTGAGGACGAACCAGCAGAGCCAAACTGAGGCGCCTCAGTTCTTTTTCTTGTTCGGCCAGTTGATATCCTTGACACTCAATCAGCGGACAGCCAAGCAACAGAGCCATGGGTGTGAACCCATGGGTGCCGCGCCCACAGACGCGGCCATCTGCGGCCTTTCCCTCCCCCAGGGCAACTCCCATCTCACCACCTCAGTTTGCGAGGGCCTCCCAGCCGACAGGGCCGCCATCCGTGTCGGGCGAAACTCCCCCGAGCCCGAGACAACCCAAAGAAGCCAACGAACCCAAGCCCCGAAGGGGCGGCCAGAAAGTAGCCCACGGTGGAGCCAGAGGCGGAACCGTGGGTAAACCGAAACAATCGAATGAACCCCGCAGGGGTGTCAGGATGGCCAGACCACCAAACAAGCGAAAGCCCCGCCAATTACCCCTGGCGCATCAATCTAAGCCCGCCCAAACTCCACCCCCCTGACAAAACCTGCCATTTCCTGCTACGGGCCCGAACCAGGAACGAACCCAATCCGCCGCGAAACACTCCAGGCCGTGTTCCAGAATGTCCCATTCTGTTCCCCGCCGTCACCCGCTGGCGCAACTCTAGGGGCCAAGAGATTAGGAGGTGGGTGATAACATAGGGGCGTATGCGAATCGTGCAAGCGGGCGACCAACAACTGCTCAGTCTTGAGCCGGAACGCGAGGTTCTTGAGGACCTCGTTTCGCAGGCCGGTTTCAATTGCAAGATCGAGGAGAGCGACCGGCAAGTCGTACTGGAAGTCTCGCCGGCTTCGCCGAGTGACCCGATCTTGCTCTTCGACGCCGTGCATCCGGCCAATCTAGGCTGGTTCTCACGTTGCCAGTTCTACGTGGATGGGTTTTCGGGCGCTGTGCTGCAAACGCCGCTGCGCATCGCCAACTGCCGCGATGCAAAGGGGAAACCGCTGCATCGTCTTCGGATCGCAGTCTCGACGGAACTGCCCACGTCGTACCGCGTGCCCGGTCACGACCAGGTAAGTGAGCAGATCGTCTACACCGTCCTGTACAACCTTCTCGTCGCGCTTCGGGAAACCGGCGTCGCCGTTTGCGGCGGTACCGGTGTCGAGCCCCTGGTGGGGCCTCGCTCGGGTGAACCCAAGCCCGCTAAGTTTTCTCCCCGCCCACGGTAGAAGTTCGTACATTTATCCAGCCCTTATAGACCCAAAGGGGCACATCCGCAATACATAGTCCTGGTACTCTTTGGATTCCCGTAACCTGAAGATACGACGCCGGATAGCGACTGGATTCCGGCGTCCCAGTGCGTTTCTGGAGTGATCGGAGCGCGGTGGGCCGGGTACCCAAGTACCGCTCGAAATTGAAACCAAACGGCTATTGTTGTGAGCCTCGTAGGACGGGAAAATCTTCATGTACCAGGGACGATTCGCTGGAGTAGCCGGGGGGACACACTTCAGTGAAGTCCGGGCTGGCCTGAGAAATTGGGCCAGCCTTTTTTATTGCCTCCAGGCCCCCTTTCCTTCTCATCTCTACGGTCACGGCCCGCTCGACGACCGGCTCCAGGTCGCTCCAGCGCGGCTCTGCTAGAATTGCGCCTGAAGGAGTTCCTACGATGTCGAGCAAGAACGGTGTGAACCGGCGGGAGTTTGTCACCGGCGCGGTGGGTGCGACCTCGGCCGCCGCCATGGCTTCGAGTGCAGCCGCGGCACGTCCGGCGGCGGGACGTGTCATTGGCGCGAACGACCGAATCAACGTCGGATTCGTCGGCGTCGGTGGTCGTGGCAGTAGCTTGCTGCGCTTGGTCTTGCAGATGGCTGAGCAACGCGATGACATCAAGGTGACCGCTGTTTGCGACGTGTATGAGAAGCGGAAACGGCTCGCTCAGGAGCGGTCCGGGGCGGAATTCGCCACCCTCGATTATCGCGATGTGTTGGCACGCCCGGACGTCGATGCGGTCATCGTGGCGACTCCCGACCATTGGCACGGCCGGATTGCTCTCGACGCTCTCGACCGTGGCAAGGATGTCTATCTCGAAAAGCCGATGTGCCACACCATCGACGAAGCGCGCCAAGTCGCCGAGAAGGTGAAGCAGACGAAGGGCGTCTTACAGGTAGGTTCACAGACGACATCGGCCCGCCAATGGTGGAAAGCGCGGAAGGCGATCGCCGACGGCATGATCGGCCCGCTGCTGACGAGCCAGGGCTCCTATCACCGCAACTCCGTGCGGGGTGAGTGGAACTACGATATGGATCCGGATGCGGGTCCGGCGGGTACGGGTGACAACCACATTGACTGGAAGAAATGGCTCGGCCCGGCGCCGAATCGGGCCTGGGACCCCCAGCGGTTCTTCCGCTTCCGCAAGTATTGGGACTACTCCGGCGGGATCGCGACCGACCTGTTCTACCACGTCGTCGCGCCTCTCAATATTTGCTGGCCGGAGCCGCAGTTCCCTTACCGCGTAACGGCGACGGGCGGCATCTATGCGTTCAAAGACCGTGAGGTGCCCGACACATTCAATCTACTGGCCGATTTCGCGAAAGGACACAGCTTGGTGCTGAGTTCCTCGATGGCGAATTCGACGCATATCCCCGGTCTGCTGCGCGGACAGCATGGAACGATCACGATGGTCGACCACGGGAAGTTCGAAGGCCGTACGAATCACATTACGGTCGCGGCCGAGCGGGCGCATCTCGACGAGTTTGTGTCGAAGTGGGGCTATCAGTCGGTCGATATCCCGGTTGAGGAGACACCGCGCGACGCCCACATGTCGAACTTCTTCGAGTGCATGAGGACCCGTGAGAAGCCGGTACTGGACGCCGATACCGCCTATCGTGCCCAGGTGACGATCTCGATGGGTGTCGAGAGCTTCCGTCAGGGTAAGATCTTGTACTTCGATCCGTCGAAGCAGCGCGTGGTCGAGAAGGCCCCAACTCTCGGGTAGGGCGGGGAATTGAACGCCTACTAGGGAGTATCGATCGCAACGCCGCGGGCTTGCAATAGCTCGCCCGTTGCCTGCAGCAGCGTGAGCAGACTGCGGCGATAGGAGATCGCTTGGGCGAGTACCTGGGCTTCAGCGTCCACCAAGTCGTTCTGGGCCTGCAGCACAAAGAACGCGGTGTTGACGCCCAAGTCGTACTTCTTCTGCTCGGCGTCGAGGCGCTTCTGCGCGAAGCTGAGTGCCACCTTGGCTTGGTCGACCGCGGCCTTGCTGAGTTCAACTTGCGAGATCGCCTGCAACACCTCCAAGCGGACGTTCTGCTCGTCGTTGCGCAGCAGATAAAGATTACGCTTCTTCTGAATGGCGGCGTTGGCGAGATCAGCGGCAGCGGCGCGGTTGCGTAGCGGAAGCTGCAGCGTCAGCCCGAATCCGTAGGTCGGAAACCGGAACTGGAAGAGCTGATCGAAGGCTTGCGGAAAGCCTCCGGGGACGACCTCAACGATCGAGCCGCCAAGGCCCGATCGATCAAAGAAGTTGCCGCTGCGGCCTTGCGCGCTGTAGGTGCCGTTGATCGAAAGGTCCGGCCGCATATCGTTGGTGGCGCCTTTGATGTTCAAGTCGTCGATCTGCAAGGCGCGCCGGGTCTGCTCGAGTTCGGGCCGATTGTGCAAGGCGCGGGCCACAACCCCTTCCGGGTCCGGGATCTCCAGGTAGAAGCGGGGCTCGACAGCCTCGGTTAGTACGAGCGGGTAGTGGCGGAAGTCGGGATGCAGGTCCGCGCCGATCCAGGTGCGGACGGCGTCCTCGAACTGCCGCAGCCGATATCGCTCCTGGGTCACGCGGACCTGGGCGTTGGCGAAGTTCTGCTCGGGTTGGAAGATGTCGAGCGGAGAGATCGCGCCTAACTCCAAGCGCCGTTTCTCTTGATCGAGAAAGGCGCGCGAGATATCAAGGTTGTTCTCTTGAACACGGAGTTGCTCGCGGGCGTTCACCGCATTCCAGTAGGCGGTCTCGGCCTGCGTGATCAAGGCCAGTATCCGCTCCCTGACCTGTTCTCCGGTCTGCTCGAGCCGCGACCGCGCCACCAGGATCGGAATGCGCTGTACGAAACGGCCTCGGCCACGGAGAAGATTCTGGCTGACGCCGAATTGCAGCCCCTGCGTGATGCTGGGATTGAAGTTGGCGAACTGGCTGTTGTCCCCGAACTTTCCTCCGGTGTAGCCGATGCTGTAATCCGTGCCGGTATCGAGGCGTTGGTTGTAGGTGAAACCGCCGGTTTGGCTGAGCTGCGTTCGGACGTCGGCCCCTTCGAGTTGACCGGAAGAGGGTGTTGTCGAGCGGGTTGATCGGAAGCTTGCCGTGACACTCGGGTCGAAGGGACTATACGCACGTTCGATATTATTCTGTTGCTCGATGATCGCGAGCTTCTGGAGGTTGATGTTGGGGTTGTTCGACATCACGAGCTCCAGGTAGGCTCGCAGGGACAACTCGATCTTCTCGTCGTAGAGGAAATCCCGCAGATGCGCGGCCGGCTCGATTTGCACGTCGAGCGGAGGCCGGGACCACTGCTGCCGGAAGTAGCTCTTGTCGGGGAACGTGCTGAACTGCGCCGCCATCGTGAGGACGGTGACGAGGATCATGGTGATGAGTCTCTTAACCATGTGCGTCGTACTTGTTTTCAGGAAACCAACGGAGAAAGCTTTCAGAGCGGTTTCGAACCAAGGGAAGGAGCCGGTAAACGTTACTCGTATCGAATCGCCTCGATCGGGTCGAGTTTCGCGGCCTGTACCGCCGGGTAGATACCAAACAATAGACCAATGAACACCGATACGCCAAATGCCACGAAGATCGACGTCGCTGTCACGACGGTGGGCCATTCGGCAATGTTGGCGATGATGAGCGAGCCGCCGAACCCGACCGCGATTCCGATTAATCCGCCCGCGATTGATATGAGCACCGCCTCGATCAGGAACTGGCGGACGATGTCCCGCTGCCGAGCCCCGATCGCGCGTCGAATGCCGATCTCACGCGTTCGTTCAAGCACCGTAGCGAGCATGATGTTCATGATGCCGATGCCGCCGACGAGCAGCGAAATACCGGCGATACAGATCATCACGACCTCGAAGATGAACTGAGTCCGTTGCCGCTGGGCAAGCAGCCCGGCCGGCACGATGACCGAAAAATCGCCGCCATCGTTGTGCGTCGCGGTGAGAATCGCTCGCACGATCTCGGCGGTTTCGATCGGGTCTGCATCCTGATACACGCGCAGGAAAACGCCGTCGATTTCGTCTTTGAGATAGCTGTTAGTGTCGTCGAACCGCCGCATGACAGTGTTCAAGGGCGCGACAACCAAGTTATTCTGATCGTCGGTTTCGAGGCCTTCGACATCGGCCTCGGACGACGATTGCGGTGCCATAACGCCGATCACTTCCAGCCAGACCGAGTCCATCTTGACATACTTTCCAACCGCCGGCCCATAGCCAAGGAGTGTGATCTTCGCCCGTTCGCCGAGCACACAGACCGGTGCGGACCGAAGGTCTTCCTCCTCGTTAAAAAACCGACCTTCGAGCAACGTGACGCTATAGATGTCGGTGTAGTTGGGTAGTACGCCGACGACTGTCGGCAGGTCCTGGTCGGAACGCGGCAGGACGGAGGCGGGGTGAAAGCGTTTCCGCGGTGACATCGCTTCGACGTTCGGCACGCTCTCGGTCAAAGCGCGGAAGTCACGGAACGTCATTCCCGGCGAGATCTCGCGGACCGCGAGAAGACCCTCCCGGTCCGTGGCCTCGATCGCCTCGACAATAATGTTGTTGACGCCCAGTAAGTCAATCTGGCGCAGTGTTTCCTGCTGCGCGCCGGCTGTGATCGAGAGCATGGCGACGACGGCGCCGACACCGAAAATCATCCCCAGCATCGTCAGCAGGGAACGGAGCTTGTGGGCCAGCAAGCTGGCCAAACCCATCCACAACTCGGGCAATATGGTTGGTACAGCTGGCATGGTGCTAGCGAGCCCTCCGGCCGCCGCCTTGGCCGCCACCGGGGCCACCAGCCCCTCTACCGGCGCCCCCTCCAGATCCGGGCAGAGAGGGTCCACCGGACTTCTTGCTCCCGCCCTTCTTTTTCTTCTTGCGGGTTGTTTTGCGCTGATCGAGAGGCGGGCGCAACGAGATGGTCTCGCCTTCTTCCAGACCGCTCAAGATCGCGATGCGCGTTTCCGTTTGGCGGCCGGTTTCGACTCGGCGGGGGGAGAGACGACCTCTGTTCCACAGGTAAACGATGTTGTTCTCACCGGACTCAAAGACAGCCTGGACCGGAATATGTAGCGTATCAGGGATCCGCTCGATCACGACTTCCGCATCGGCGAGCAGGCCGGGGCGAAGCAGAACTTCGACGTCGGAACCCTCTTTGGGAGGCGCCGGCAGTTGAGCATTCGCCCGTTGTTCGGCGCTGAACTGCTGGTTCGCGGGCCGCGATGCCGAAAGAAACGGGAGCGTGGGAATCGGCGTCCCGCCACGCTTACCTTGTCCCGTGCCGGCGGCGCGGCCGCCTTGGCCACCGCTGCCCATACCCGCCCGCATCTTCTGGAACAACGCACGACGCTCTTCCTGGCTCATCGACTGAACATCGCGGCCACCGGAGAGTTTCTGCATCATCTTCCGAGCCTGCGCGCGCTGCTCGGTCGACATGTTGGAGCGACCGCCTTTGCCCCCTGACTTCGAGGCTGCCTCGGACTTGCCTGAACCTGGGGAACCTCCGGGTGTCCCTGTCGGCGCGGCGCGCCCAGCGGGGGCGGCCTGTGCGCACGGAGGTCTGCTTGGCACGGGCGCCGACCTCGCACCCGCCAGGATGCGTTTGATCTGCCCCGGCGTGGCCCCGACGTGGGTGAGCAACTGTGTCATGTCCACGCTCAACACACAGTCAAATTTCTTGGTAGCTTCTCCCCTAAAAAAGTTAGCCGAGGCTCTACTGCCAAGACGTTTAATCGTTCCCCTGACGGACTTGCCGGGGAGGGCGTCGAGATAGACCACGGCTTCCTGCCCCTCGCGCAAGCGGGCGCGCTCGACTTCTTCGGCCTTGGTGATCAGCTCCATCTCCGACAGATCCAAGATCTCCACGATCGCCATACCCGGCGAAACCTGGTCACCTTCTTGCACGGGAGGCGCGGACTGACCGAAAGAGCGCCGGCCCGACCGGTTCTCGAGAATCGAGACAAGACCGCCGATCGGCGTAAGCACGCGGGCGTTCTCAATGCGGCGCTGATCCTGGGCCACTTCCAGTTCCGCCTTGCGGATCTCTTCACGCAGAACCGCCAGCTCAGCCTCACGTTGTTGCAGACGCGATTCGATATCGGATTCGAGCTTCTGCAGGCGACGCTTCGCTTCCTCCAGGGTGAGCTCATTCTTCCGCGCGTCGATGGCGGAAATCAGCTCGTTCTGGCGGACGTCCAACTCCGCGGTCCGCACGGCGAAACGGGCCTTGATGAGTTCGACCCGATCCTGGCTCTTGAGAATCTCCAGTTCGGTCTCGCCCTTCTTGAGGTCCTGCTTGGTTTGCTCAAGGTCAAGCAATGTGTCGGCGAGACGAACGCGCTGGTCCGAATCATCGAACTCGGCGATGAGGTTCATTCGTGTCGCCAGCGACCCCGGAGAAGCCATCTGTGTGACCTGCGAAGCCGCTCCCAGGTTTGGGGCGGCGAGAGTCGTCGAGCGAACGGCTTGTAACTGGCCACGCAGGTACGTCTTGACGACAAGATCCCCGCGCTGCACTTGAGCAAGCGCCTGTTCGGGTTCTTCGTCGGGAATCCGGCTGACCAGGTAATAGGCCGCCCCGGCCACCGCGATGACGACTAGCAGGACCGTGAGCCAAATGAGAAGCTTCTTCATGGGCCGTTCGCTGTTCAACCTTTCTTGCGCCTGTTCGACTCAGGATTCTCAAGTGCGATGACTTCGCCCTCGTTGATGTCACCGGACACAACAATTTCGTTGGCGTTGCGCGCAAGCACATCGATCGTCTGCCTGCGAAAGCCATTCCCGCTACGAACAAAAACGGTGGGCTTTCCTTCGATCTGAAAGCTCGCCTTTGCCGGGATCACCAATACATTTGGTCGCTCCTCGACGATGATCTCGACGCTGGCGCTCATGCCAGGACGAAGCTGATCGTCAATCTTGGCGATTCGGGCGCGGGCCGGGAAGTTCTTCTCCGGCGGAAAACGCCGGAAGATCAGCGTAGCGATCGGGCTGAGCCATTCGATTGCCCCTTCGAAAACGGCCCCTGCCACGGCGTCAACGCGGACCCGCACCTTTTGGCTGATACGGGCACGCCCGCGGTCAATCTCTTCGACTCGAAACTCGACAACCATCGAAGAAAGATCGGGAATATCGGCGATCTCGGCCCCGGCCCAAACCGAATCGCCCTCTTGGAAGGGCGGCCGGCTACGGCTGGAGGAGCCCTGCGCGCGCGTGTTGGGCCGAATCTGTACGACGCCATCCACCGGTGCCCGCAATACCATATTGCCGAGATAGCTTTTCGTGCGCTCGAGGTCGCGGATCGCTTTGTTCTTTTTCTCCTCGAGTTGTACGATGTCGGCCTGCTGAGAAATATCGGTGGCCTCGGCGGTTGTCTTCGACTTCTGAAGTTCACCTTCGGACACCCTGACGGTGATCCGGTTCTTCAGACCTTCGATTTCCGACAGGATTTCCTGCTTGCTCGCTTCAAGCTTGGCTCTCTCGAGGTCGTACTCGGAGCGCATCACGAGCATCGCGTTCTGTTCGTCGGCGATCGAGTGCTGCGCCTCTTTCTGGATGATCTCGCTATCGACCTGCCGAACCTCGGTGGATTTCTCGAGGTAACGTTCCTCTTGCGCGGCCGCGTCGAACTCGACGACGATATCGCCCTTCTTGATCGGCTTACCGTCGGCGGCCAGCCGGACGATCTGCAGATCCGGTGTCTGCGGCGCCGCGATGGGCACGGTGTGGAGACTCTTGACTTCTCCCCGTGTACGGACCGTTTGAACGAACTCCCTGCGCTCAACCCGCGCCGTTGGGACCTCTCGCACCGCGGGCGCCCAAAACTGCAACCCCGCGTAGGCGACGGCAATCAGCAGGACGGCTATGAATAGCCAGCGTACAACTTGACCGGATTTTGATGGTTTCATCATGTGTTCAGAGGGAACAATGCCTGGGAAGACCAGTTCCCGAACAGGCCGCAGGTCTATTCAGGTCGACCCCCTCGTCAATAAAGACGGCTAACTGATTGAGAAGGTTATTGTCTCCCAAGAAAAAATGGGCGCACAACCCCCTTCATAGAACTGCTCGTGGGATGCCCCCTACCGACTAATCGCCAGCCGATCCGGCGGGATGAAGCTCGCCTGTGGAACCTGACTTTGCTTGCTTCCGCTCCTGGAGCCGCTCCGACCAACCTTCCAGTGTAAAGTAGACGACCGGAACAAACACCAAAGTAATCAAAGTCGAGGTTGTCAGGCCACCAATCACCACGCGCGCCATCGGTGCTTGCAGCTCTCCGCCTTCCCCGAGTCCTAGAGCCATGGGCATCAGGCCGAGTATGGTGGTGACCGTCGTCATCAGAATCGGACGTAGGCGTCGACCGCCGGCCGCGATCACCGCCTCCCGCAATTGGTAGCCGTGCTGACGGCGGAGAAGGTTGGTGTAGTCCACCAACACGATGGCATTATTCACCACAATGCCCACAAGGACAATCAGGCCAAGGAAACCTTGCATGTTGAAAGTTGTTTCTGTGAGCAGCAACATCAGCACGACGCCGATTCCCGCCAGCGGAATCGAGAACAGGATGATGAACGGGTCTCGCAACGACTCGAACTGGGAGGCCATCACCATGTAGACGAGGATCAGGGCCAGGATCGCCGCCCAGGTCATTTGCTGGAAGGCCTCTTGCTGTTCCTCGTACTCTCCGCCGAAGCGGAACTCGTAGTCCGGTGGCTTGGAAATCTGGGCGAGAGCCACGCTGAGGTCGCCGACGACGCTACCGAGATCCCGATCCTCTATCGTGCCTGTGATCTCGATAATCCGCTGCTGATCGGCGCGCGTGATCTGCGTGGGGCCTTCCTGCCGCTTCATACGTACGACACTTTCGACCGGAATCGTCGTCCCTCCGGCAAGCGTGATCGGGACGCTGTTAACCTGGCTCAGCTCGAGCCGGTCTTCCTCGCGCAATCGAACCAGAATGTCGTACTCGTCACCCTCTTCGCGATAGAGAGAAGCTCTAGTTCCGCCAATGGCGGTCTCCAACGTGTCGGCCACTTCGGCCACCGAAAGACCCAGACTGCTGGCCTTGGCGCGATCAACCGAGATCAACATTTCAGGCACACCCGGCAGACGGCTGAGCTGCGAGCTGACGACCCCTGGAATGGTGATCATCGTTTCACGTACGCGCTCGGCGAGTGCTTGAATGGTCGCCATGTCGTGCCCGCGGACTTCCACCGAGAGGCGATCATCTCCATCGCCGAAGCCGCTGCCCCTGCGCCGGAACAGGCCGCTACTGACGCGAGTCCGAACGATCATGCCGGGCTCAAGCTGCATCAGCGGCCGTAGCGCGGTGGCGACATCCGCGGCAGAGCGGTCGCGCCTGCTCTGATCGATGAGATCGATGCGAATCCGGCCCTCGTTCGTCCCGGTGTACCGGAACGTACTGTTGCTGCCCGCCTCGGTCATGATGTATGCGACCTCGGGAACTTCTTCGTTGATGATGTCGGTCATGCGCATCATCGTTTCGTCCGTCACTCCGACGCGCGTTCCCGGTTCGAGCTTCAACTCGACGCGAATCTGACCCTCGTCAACTTCCGGCTGCAACTCGACTCCGATCAGACCCATGATCTGGTAGGAAACCGCGAATAGACTCACCGCGAGAATCACGACGATTGCCCGGTGATCAAGAGACCAACTGATTACTCCCGTATACGAGTTGGTCCAACGCTCCTGGATCGTCCCCATCCAGCGATACAGTGCGCCCCCGAGGTCTTGACGCTCGTTGGCAGCCCCGCGGCCCAGAAAGCGGGAACAGAGTACTGGGACGACGGTGAGCGCGATGATCAAGGAGCAGAGCAGCGCGAACGAAACAACCCAAGCGAGTTGCTGAAACTGTTGCGCCGACACGCCGCCCATGAAGAGTACCGGCACGAAGACCGCGATGGTCGTCAACGTCGAGGCCGTTATAGCCATACCAACTTGGCCGCTCCCAACAATCGCCGCTGTCTTGAGGTCTTTGCCGCTCTCGCGGTGACGGAAGATGTTCTCGAGGACAACGATGCCGTTATCCACGAGCATGCCGACACCGAGTGCGAGGCCGCCGAACGAGACCGTGTTCAGCGTGAATCCGTTGAAGTACATCAGCGCGAATGTCGCGATGACCGAGATCGGTATCGCAACGCCGATGATGAGCATGCTCGAGAAGCTGCGGAGGAAGAACAGCAGTACAAAGATGGCCAATCCGGCCCCCGCGAGGGCGGCGTCGTTCACGTTGTTGATCGAGGCCCGGATGAAGTTGGCGGAATCCCACGTGCTTTCCATGCGCACCGGAAGGCCCTCGCCGTGGATCTTGTCGACCTCTTTCCACACGCCCTCGGAGACTTCTACCGTATTGGCGCCGGACTGTTTGTAGATATACATCCGTACGGCCGACTGGCCGTTGACACGGACGATGTAGCGGATGTCCTCGTGGGAATCTTCCACGGTCGCGATGTCGCGGATGTAGACGGGGACGCCGTTTCGGCTGGCGACGGCAACGTCCAGGATGTCCTGCAGGTTTTCAAATTCGCCCTGTGTTCGGAGCAATACCTCGTAGCGGCCCTCAAATACGGGTCCGACGGGACGGTTTAGGTTCTCGCTCCGCAGCGTCTGGACAATCTGCGCGACGGAGAGATTGAGAGCCCGTATCTTCTTGAGATCGAGGTAGACGTGGATCTGGCGGCGAAGTCCGCCGCTGACACGCGCTTGCGCGACCCCCGGCGTTCGTTCCAGCCGATACTGCAGATTCTTCTCGGCGTAGTGACGCAGTTCCTTGGGGCCCATGTCCTCGGACGACACACTGAGGAACATGATGGGGAACTGCGAGACATCGAACTTATACATCACGGGCGATTCGATATCATCCGGAAGCAGGTTGCGCCGGCGGTCGATGCGCTCGCGTAACTCGTTGGCGGCTTCGTCTAGATTCGTGCCGTACACGAAGCGCACGCGCACGCTTGCGTTGCCCTCGGAAGATCTCGATGTGATCTCCTCCGCCCCGGGGGCGGAAGCCAGCGACTGCTCGAGAGGCCGCGCGATGAGCGTTTCCATCTCCTCTGGAGCAACCCCCTCATAGCGCGTGGTCACGCTGATCGTCGGGTACTCCGTTTCAGGCATCAAGTCGACGGGAATCTGAATGAAGGCAATCGTCCCGAGAAGCATCGCGATCAGGCAGGCCATGAGGATCGTGACCGGCCGTTGAATCGAGAACTCAGGAAGACTCATGTGACACCTCGCACCCGACTACTCGGTCGACTGTTTGCCCTCGGCAACGTGTTCCGCGGCATTCTCACTTTGTTTGGCGGGCGCATCCTCATTCTTCGCCGCCGGTTCCACCCCGCCCGCGGGGCCTGCCGCTTTGATCCGATCACCGTCCTCGAGAATGGTCGCCCCCCTGCCGACGATCTTGACCCCCGCCTCAAGGTTCGCCAAGACCTCGACGTTGTCCTCTCGTGTGAGGCCGATCTCGATCGCCCGGAAAACGGGACGATCGCCTTCGACCAAGTAGACGCCCGGCTGAGTGCCTTTATAGACCAACCCCTCGCGTGGGATCAGCACCGCTTCCCGCAAGGAGCCCGTATCGAGCCGGATGCGAACGAACATCTCCGCCTTGAACAAATTCCCAGGATTCGGTACATCGATCTCAACCAGTGCCGTCCGCGTGGCGGCGTCCAACACAGGGGCGATGCGTGCGACCCGGCCATTGAAAGTCTCGCCGGGGATCGCGTCCACCTCGATCTGGGCGGAGTTGCCTACGCGCAAGCGTCCGATGTGGCGCTCTGGGACGTTCGCTAGGGTGACCATCGTCGATAGATTGACGATTCGCAGAAGCGGCGTCGTCGGGCTGATCAGAGCGCCGACGTCGACGAAGCGCGTTGCGACGAATCCCGACAGTGGCGCATAGATCTTTGTTTGCTCCAGCCGGATTTTGAACTCCCGCAGTTCGGCTTTGGATTGGTCAATCTGCGCGCGGGCGAATTCGACTTGGGCGTCGACGACTTCGAGCTGTGTTTCGGAGGTGGCGAAATCCTGCGGTGAAATCAGCCCGTCATCGAGCAAACTCTGGGCACGGCTCAACTCCGCGTTGGCGTTCTTCTTTTCGGCTTGGCGCTGCTGTAAGGTCGCACGTGAAACGCTCAGCGCGGCGGTTGCTCGATTGACTTGCTGCTGAACCTCGTCGTCCTCGAGTTCGGCGATGAGCGCCCCCTGTTGGATTGCGTCCCCGATTCGAAAGTTGAGGCTCACCAATCGGCCGGTGACTTTCGCGGTGACGTCGACCTGCTCCTTCGGTTTCAGCGCGCCTGTCAGCAGCAGGACATCTTTCAACTCGCCGGTGCGCGCCTCGGTGATCGCCACCGTGACGACGCGGCCGCCAGCCGTTTTCTTTTTTGCACTCGGGCCGGCTTGCTTTTCCTGTATTTCGTAGATACGCATGCCGGTGAAGAACAACAGGCCCGCTCCGACAACAATCCAAATGATTCGCTTAATCCACATGTATTGGGGAGCGCGTCAAGTACCCGCTTCCTCCGCTCATTAGTCAAAAAGGGAAACCCGACACGTAGGCCGGGCAAGCTACGTTCCGCGACCGCCTTTTTTGGGCCGCGTCGCGGAATCTATCTCTAGCACATTGTACGCCTTACGTGCGGCGGCGAAGCTGAGAGGGTACCCTGCTATGCGCCCTTCTACGCAGGGCGTTCCCGGCTGCCAAATGGTTACCACCGATGGGCCTACATCTAGGCTGCGACAGTTTCGAGCGTTCGGCTCCGGCTCAGTCGAGGTAGATAAACTCGCTGGCGCCAAACAATCCGCGGCAGAAGCTCGCCCAGGCCTGTTCGCGGCGCTTGGCGTCGTCGTCCTGTTTGTCGCGAAGAGCCGCGTCGACCTCGTGTATGAACGTGAGCGCACGGTTCCGCTCGTTGGCGTCCGGCAGTCGCGCGAAGGCCTCTTCGTACGCGACGTCGATGCGGTCACCGTCGGTCAGATCCTGCTCCGCGAGCAAACGCCCTGCCCATTCCCGCGAGTGCTTCATCGGGACGGAGCCGTTCATCGAGAACAGAGCCTGGGGCGCGACGACGCTTGATCCGCGGTTCCCGTTGAGCGAGGAGGGGTCGGCGAAGTCGAACGAACGGAAGAGGTCGTACATTGCGCTGCGCACGACGGGGATATACACGGCGCGGATATTGCGGTCGTAGTCGACGTTTCCGCCCTGCTTCGTGTTGCTGACGTACTGCCGAGGCTTGTATTTCTCGAGCAGCGTGCCGCCCGTGGCGAAGTCAAGATCACCGGAAACGGCCATGATGGCGTCGCGAATGCTCTCCGCCTCGAGTCGGCGGCGGGGCATGCGCCACAGGAGCTTGTTTTCCGGATCAGTCGTGGCGGCTTTCGCGTTGAAGGTGGTGCTCATCCGGTAGGTGTTTGAGAGCACCATCACGCGGTGCATCTGCTTCATCGACCAGCCGCTCTTGACGAAGTGCGACGCCAGCCAATCGAGCAAGGGCTGGTTCGTTGGACGGTCGCCGAGCTTGCCGAAGTTGTCGGTCGAGCCCACGATCCCCTGGCCGAAGTGCCAGCGCCACATTCGGTTGACCATCACTCGGCTCGTGAGGGGATGATCATCCCGAGTCAACCATCGAGCCAGTTGGAGACGTCCGCTCTCTTCGCTGCCGATGGGTTCGGGCTCATCCCGTGAGACGGCTCGCAGGAAGCGGCGCGGCGCCGGGTCGCCGAGGGTCCAGTGGCTCCCACGAATGTGGATCGCGATATCACCGATCTCCTCGCCCTCGGTGACACCCATCGCTCTCGGGTACTCAGGCGTTGCCTCGGTGAGAAGCTTGCGCTCATCTTCGATACGTGCGATCTCAGCCTCGGCTCCATCGGTAAAGTAGTGGCGCGAACCTGCCGGTGGCCGGAACGGGCCGTATTTCTCATAGAGGACTTTGCGCAGCGCTTCAAGACCGGCATCCTCAAGCTTCCTCTCGTCCTTGCCATCCTTGTAGCGCTCGCGCTTGTCGAAATCGACTTCCCCTTCGGGATGGTGTTCCTGCCACTGCGAAACAGCCTGGCGGAACAAGCCTTCGTAGCGGGCCGCCAGTGCGCGGTGGTCCGCCTGGCGGAAGTCCGGGAAAAGCTTCGCTGCCGGTGAGGTCCAGCTATCGAGCGCAGCGTCCGTTCTGAAGGCGTGCCAAGCGTAGAAGACCGATGCCGGTGCGCCGCGGCTTCTCCGTAAGCGGTCGATCCACTGTTCGAGGAACCCGCGGTTGACCTCGAACTCGCGCGAAAGCTGATCGTGTGTCTTCGGCGGTTGCACGTCTTCGGGCAACGGGTTCGGTGCGATCAGCAACTTCTCGAAGTAGGGGAACCGCTCCTTGTGTTCCAGTCGTAGGACGTTCTTGCCCGCCTTGAACGGGAAGATGCCGGTCGCCCACCAGCCGCCCACATCCGGAGACGCGGCGCGATTCCGAATCGGCTCTAAACCGCTCTTCATCAACCGACCGTTCACGTGGATGTCGGCGGTGCCATCGCCTTTTTCCTGATTCAGGAAGTCGAGCTGATACAGACCCTCCGCCGCGACTTCTACGTCGTACTCAACGAAATAGCCACTCTCGGCGGACTCCTCCGGCTCCTCATCCGCCTCGGGGACGTTCTTTTTACCCTTGTGGATTTCACGGCTCACGTTCCCGCGATCGAAGCCGGCTGCCTTGCGAGCTACCCAATCCGGTTGGATAGGTTCGTCCTCCTCCGAGATCGGGCTTAGCGTAATGGCTTCGCCTTCGAGCGCCTCGGTAGCCGCCAGCAGATAGGCGCCCACTTCCTGCCTGCCCACGGCGACCAGCTTGTAGTTCTCAGCCTTCGTAATCTCGGCGATCTCGTCGTTCTTGACTTTGATCCTGTCGAGATGGTCATCAAGGGCGTCTCGTTGCTCCTGTGGCGCGAGTACGTATTCGTGCCATGTCGCGACGACGTTGAAGTCCTCCATCGTTTTGGAACTCTTCAGGATACCGGCGAGCGAGTAGTAGTCCTGCGTGGGGATCGGGTCAAACTTGTGGTCGTGGCAACGCGCGCAGCCTACCGTGAGGCCCATGAACGCTCTCCCCAGCGTGTCGAGCTGCTCATCAACGATGTCCATCTGCATTTTGATGGGGTCGTCTTCGGCCAGCATCTTTGCGCCCAGCGAAAGGAAGCCCGTCGCGGTCCAACGCTCGTACTGAGTTTCGAGATCAGGCGACTCGGGTAACAGGTCGCCGGCGACTTGCTCTTGAACGAACAGGTTGTAGGGCTTGTCTTTGTTGAACGCCTGGATCACGTAGTCCCTGTAGCGGTAGGCCTGCCGGTAGACGAGGTTCTCGTCGAGGCCGTTCGAATCCGCATAGCGGGCTACGTCAAGCCAATGGCGGCCCCAGCGCTCGCCGTAGCGCGGAGATTCCAGCAGCCGATTCACGACGCGCTCGAAGGCTCGTGGCGAATCGTCTTCCAGGAAGCCTTGAATTTCTTGCCGTGTCGGTGGCAGCCCGGTCAGGTCGAATGTCGCGCGCCGGACAAGGGTACGTTTGTCCGCGGGCGGCGCGGGCTGCAACCCCTTTTCTTCCAACTGGGCCAGGATGAACTGGTCAATCGGCGATGCCACCCAGTCGTCGTTCTCAACGTCCGGCAGCGGCGGTTCGACAGGCGGAACAAAGGCCCAAAACGTTCCGGCCTCGTTACCGGCTTGCTGTGTCGAGTCGACACCCCACGGGGTCCCCATGCGGACCCAGGCCCTGAGCGCTCCAATCGCCTCGTCGGATAGCTTCCCCATCGGCGGCATGCGGAGTTGTGCCTCGCCGTGCCCCACGGCCCGCAACAGCAAGCTGTTCTCCGGCGCATCCGAATCAACCACCGCGCCGCGCGCGCCCCCTTTGCGAAAAGCGGCTTCCGTGTCGAGCTGAAACTTGCCCATCACGGGGTTGCTGGCGCTCGAATGGCAGGCGTAGCAGTGCTGCGCGAAGATCGGCCGAACCTGTTTTTCGAAGAAGTCGGCCCCACTCTGCTGCTGTGCGCAAAGGATTGCGGGCAGCCCCCAGGCCAGTACGAGCAGGAGTTTTGGTGAGAGAGAGCGAGCTTCCATTGGGGTAAGCTTACTGCGGGAGCCGATCGAGCGATGACGAGCCTGTGTTGCCGCCATTCTAGCACCGGCGATCAGCGCTTCCGGTGCGGACGTGGGGTAATCATAGTTCGTTGCGGCGACCAGCTTGCACCCCGTGGGCGAGCCGATCTATTTTCGAGGGGAACCGATGCGAGATGAGATGAATCGACGACAGATGCTTGGCCTCACCGGTGGTGCGATGATGGCGGGCGCTTGCGGCAGCGACGTTCCCGAGGAACCGGCTGCACCGCCTCCTCCCTCGGGCGCGATCGCCGCGGCGGGAACAGAATACCCCGTGGCCGTCGGCGAATCGGTCATCTGGTGCGGCAACGCCGTCGATACGGCCGTGACAGCAGCTTTGGCCGCGGGCGTCACTGAACTTTCGGCCTGCGGAATTGCGGGCTACGGAGGCCACATGGTCATCGCGATGGCCGACGGCCGGGTCACCGCGATCGACTATAACTCGCTCGCGCCGGCTGCGATGCGGCACGATATCTTCGTGCCCAACTCCGACGGCGTCGTGCCCGACTCCCACGACCACGGCTGGCTCTCGGCAGGTGTGCCCGGCACGATCGCCGGCCTGCATTTTGCCCTCGAGAAATATGGCACCAAGACGTTCGCTGAGGCGCTCGAGCCTGCCATCGAGGCTGCACGGGACGGCTTCCGAGTACCCGCAATGCTTGAAAAGTACCTCGTCGGATCGCAGGAAATCCTTGGAAAAGACCCCGGCTCACGCCGCTTGCTGTTTCAAGGCGGAAAGCCGATCATCAGTGGTGTTGTTTTCAGAAACCCCGATCTTGCCGATGTCCTGGAAACGTTGGCCGAAGCCGGTTCGGTCGAGCCGTTCTATCGAGGCGAGATCGGCGAGAAGATCGCCAAGGCGTTCCAGGACAACGGCGGCATCCTCACTGCGGACGACATGGCCGCTTATCAAGCCACAGAGGTCGAGCCGGTGCATCTGAATTGGCGCGGGTACGACATCTACACCGCCCCGTTGACAGCCGGCGGCGCCACGAGCCTCGAGGCCATCAACATCCTGAAGGCACTTGGTTGGGAGAACCTCTCCAACGAGGACGAAAAGAATCACGCCCGGCTCGAAGCCCTGCGCATCGCCTGGCGTGACCGCCTCAAGTTGTTCGGCGATCCCACCAAAGCCGACGTTCCGATGGACCGGCTAACGTCCCGCGCCTACGCGGACCAGATGGCCGATCGAGTGCGCCAGGCGATCGTCAACCGTAAACCGCAGCAGATCGCCACCCAATCCCGCGAGCAGAATGGGACCGTCCACATTAGCTGCGTCGACGGTGAAGGGAACATGGTTGCGATGACGTTGACGCATGGTGTGAACTTCGGAGCACGCGTCACTGTGGACGGTCTCGGGCTGATACTGGGCCACGGGATGTCGCGTTTCGACCCCAATCCACAGCACCCGAATTCGCCGGGCTCTCGCAAGAAGCCGCTCCACAACATGTGCCCGACCGTCGTGACGAAAGGTGGCAAGCCGGTTCTTGCCCTTGGCGGCCGCGGCGGGCGGCGCATCCCGAGCGCGATCTTCGATGTATTGATGAACTACGTCGGCCAAGACCGCACGATGGAGGAATCGATCGAAGCGCCCCGCATGGTCACGCAGGGTGGAATGACGGTTGAGTGCGACGATAAGTGGCCCGCCGAGGACAAAGAGTATCTGAGTAGCGTCGGTTACGAGGTCTCCGATGGGCAGAGCGCACGGATCAGCGCGGCGTCGTTCGATCCCGAGTCCGGTGCTACCAAGGCAGTTTGGCGCTGATGCGCCGGAAGTAGGGAGTCTCTATGAGAATCGATGTACGAGTCCAAGCGAAAGCGCGTCGATGCGTCGTCACGCTCGCGCTACTGTGCGCCTGCTGCGTCGTCGGCCTCGCCCAGACGGCAGGCAGCCCGGACCTCGTCCTCTATAACGGCAAGATCATTACCGTCGATGATGACTTCTCGATCGCCCAGGCTGTCGCCGTCAAAGGCGACCGTATCATCGCCGTCGGCACCAATGGTGACGTGCGCAAGCTCGCCTCTTCCTCAACGCGCAGCATCGACCTCAACGGCAAAACCGTTCTGCCGGGCCTGATGGATTCCCATGTCCACTCGACCGGCGCTTCGATGTATGAGTTCGACCACACGGTACCCGAGATGGAGTCGATCGACGATGTTCTTGCCTACGTGAAATCCCGTGCCGACGTTCTGGACGATGGTGAGTGGGTTCGGGTCCGGCAAGTCTTCATCACGCGGCTGCGCGACCAGCGCTACCCGACGCGCGAGGAACTCGACGGCGTCGCGCCGAAGAATCCCGTCTACTTCAGCACTGGACCGGATGCATCCCTCAACTCGCTGGCACTCAAGCTAAGCGGCATCGACAAAGATTTCAAGATCACCGACGGCAAGCCGGGCCGCATCGAGCGAGATGCCAACACAGGCGAACCGACGGGTATTATTCGCAGCGCCGGACGGTTCGTCGCCTATAAGTCGAGTGAGCGATCCCCTTCGAAAGAAGACGAGCTGCGCCGCCTCAAGGAACTGCTGGCGGACTACAACAAGGTCGGGCTCACCAGCATCGCCGACCGCAACGTAAGCGACAAGGGGATCGAGCTTTACAGGGAATTGAAGAAGCGTGATGAGCTCACCTGCCGCGTCTTTCTCTCGCTGGCATTGAACGCGCAGGACTCGCTGGAAGAGATCGAGGCCCGCATCAACAAGGCGGCAAGCAGCCCGCTCCACAAATACGACGACATGCTCTGGCTGCGGGGCATCAAGACGTTTCTCGACGGCGGCATGCTCACCGGCAGCGCCTACATGCTCGATCCGTGGGGCGTGAGCAAGGTCTATTCGATAGACGATCCCGAGTATCGCGGCATGCGCTACATCGAGCCCGGCAAGCTCTATCAGATCGCCAAGCTGGCTCTCAAAAACGACCTTCAGCCGACATCCCACTCGGTTGGAAACGGCGCGGTGCATGCGTTGATCGAGGCGTATGAGGAAGTCAACAATTCGTTTCCGATTCGTGACGGCCGGCCTTGCATCACGCACTGCAACTTCATGACGCAGGAGGCAATCGACCGGATGGCCAAGCTGGGCATCGTCGCTGACCTGCAACCCGCCTGGCTCGAACGCGACGGCGCGACACTAACCAAGCATTTCGGCGATGCGCGCCTTGAGTACTTCCAGCCCTACAAGTCACTGTTTGAGGAAGGTGTCGTGGCAGGGGGCGGCTCCGACCACATGCAAAAGATCGGCGGATTGCGCTCCATCAATCCCTACAACCCGTTCTTCGGCATGTGGATCACCCTCGCCCGTCAGCCGCGCTGGACGGACAAGGCGCTGCACCCTGAGCAACGCATTACCCGCGAGCAGGCCATCCGACTCTACACGATCAATAACGCCTACGTCATGCTTCAGGAGAAGGAGAAGGGCTCGCTGGAGACGGGCAAACTAGCGGACATGATTGTTCTGGACCGCGATATCCTTACCTGTCCGGTCGAGCAGGTCAAAGACATCCAAGTCGAGCAGACCTACCTCGGCGGCAAGCTCGTCTACGAAGCGAATTAACTAGTAGGGCTCGTCACTACAATGGCAGCCGCTCAGCGTTTGATCAATCGCTTATCGAACGGGTACTCGATCGTTTCGACAATGCGCAAGAGCGCGCTTTCGGGATGAAGCGGGTTGATAAGAATATTCCAACTTTCGGGAACGAGTGCAGTCGGTACGCGTAACAACGCGGTCTCACACTTTCGAAGCCACTCATCTCCAATCTCTCGGCTGACCGACTCCTGTTCGGACCAATCTATCGGAAGAGACGACGGGCCAACTTGGCTCTTTGAGATTCCCTGAGGAGCTTCGATCTTGAGTAGCGTATAACCAACGGGTAGGTCAACTACGTCGGTGCCGAGATTGGCCAAAATCTCAAGCAGCGCTGTTGCGGGATTCTCGCAGTAGTAGATGATTCTGCAACCACGGGTGTGCCAGCGACCGGATGCCCGCAGACCTCCGGCTCCATCGAGATTTCGATGATTGCTAATCCGCCAAAGGGTCATGTCTTAAATACTTCCATCGGGGTACTAGGGCGGAAAGAACACGGCGGAGGCGAACCGGGTTCAGATCATCTTGGAAGTTCAGTAGTGAGGAGGGTTCGCCGTACTAGACGTACATGCCGTCATCGATCTGATGGAGAGCTTCCTCAATAAGACGCGCACCGGCTTCGGTGGCGAGCAGTTCGAGAGGCGGCCGTTCCATGAAGCGACGATGCGGTTTCCTTAGCCATCGAAGCGCACGCTCTTCCTCGCCGAATACCTCGCCGGCGAGCGCCACGATGCGCCCGACCCTCATGGCGCGGTCCGATTCGTCCCGTGTGAGCCGCTCACGGCGTGCTTTTCGATGTGACAGTGTGCGGCGCGGTATCACCAACTCATACACCTCCGATTCGTCGAGACCGTGTTGCACGAGTGATTTGAGTACGCTTGTTGACAGCCGCTTTTCAACGAGCCGAGCCGCATCCTGATCCGACTGGAGACTCCTAATGCCCAGAGTCGCCCCGATGCGGCCGTAGATCGAAACGGGCAACTCGGGGGACGCGACGGAGTGAGTTTGTGCTGGCATTTGCTCTTATTATACCGGCAATTGCCCATCAAGCCCCGAATGCCGAGGCGCCCCAGGGTTCAATCCGTCGTAGCTTCTTCCCTTCTAAGTCCCGGTAACAATCGGGAAGGTCGAATGTCCTCAGAGCATCCGGCACAAACGCCGAGAGTGGCCAACTGTATTCCTCTGACTCGGCCACGTCTGTGTACGACGTCAGAGCGTTCTTGAGTGTCACCTGGACCACCGCGTCTGATAGCAACGCCGCGAACGTTCCCGGAATCGCGCCCCAACCTTTTGCGACGAGGTGAACCTCGGTGTGCCCTGAACTGCCCAGCCAGTCGATCACGCGCAGCAAGTCGTACGTCTTCTGCCCCGCGTACGGATAGTCGAGCATGATCGAGTGAATCGCATAGAAGTAGTCGCTTCCATAGGGCTGGAGGAAACTGTCGATGCCACACGTGTCCGGGCGTGAATCGCCGATGCCCCGCACGTCGCATGTGCAGAACGCCGAACCCTTCTCAGCCGCCACCAGTTCCTTCAGTAGCGGCTCCTCGCGCAACTCAGCGTCGGCCGAATGGTGCGAAACGTAGAGTACGGCACGCTTGCCTCCCAGCGGCGGACGGGAGTGCAGGGGTTCGTCGGACAACCGGTAGACCAGCGCGTGGACGCCGGGCTCGGTATCTACCGCGTAGGAGATAGAGTAGGGCGTCGGGTAGTCGCGCTGGCGGCGTGTGCGGAGGATCCGGAAATCAGGAACACCGCGCTCCTCGGGCATCTTGAGGGCGTCACGCACGGCCGCCGCGAGTGATGTGCCCCGCAGCCGCTTCCGCCCTTTCGCGATGGTTTGTGACTTTGCTTTCGTGAAGGAGTAGACGGTACGAGACTGCATACCGGCCACTTGACCCTTGGGCGTACACTGGAGCGTTTCGTCCTCCTCCATCTGCAATTCCGGTTCGGTCTGCGCGTTGGAGACCTTCGTCACGCCGTTGAACCAGCGGTACATCGCCTCGCGGTTCTCCTGCGAATAACCGTGGTACGTCGGCCCGAAAAATTGTGCGACGTTCTCTTCCGCGCCCAGCAACTTGTAAAGGCGCTTCAGCCGCAGATAGGCCTCTAGATTCCCTCGGGCGTCGAAGTAGTCTTTCTCCTTCGCCAGCAGAATGACCGGCTTCGGCGCGACAGCCGCGATGAAGTCGTCATGGTCGAGCCCGAGGCCGATCACCCGCGGCGGACATTGTTCGGTGTCGGCCGGCAGCTCGTTTTCGAGATTCCGGCGAAACGTTGTCACAAAGCAACTCGGTGCCGCCATCGTCCAGCGCTGCTCGACACCGCACAGCCATGTCGTCATCGTGCCGCCGCCGGAGTTGCCGGTTACACCGACATGTTTCGGGTCCACTTCTTCGCGCGTCAACAGATAGTCGAGCGCGCGAATCCCGTCCCATGCCCGCCACGTTCCAACGAACTCGCCCACAAGAAACTGCTGATTGCCAGCGTAAAGATGTTCGCGCGTTCCGACGCCGACGCGCGGCTTGAGGTCCACGTCGGTGTACTGGAGCCGCTCGCCCTGCCCGATCGGATCGTAGAGCAGCACGACATAACCCATCCGCGTCAGCCCTTGTGCGAACGATTGATAGGCCTCCGCTGCCTTCCCGTTGACCGAATGTCCACACGTCCCCACGACCCCCGGCAGTCGGCCGCTCCGCCCCTTTGGCAGGTATAGGTTTGCCGTCACGAGAAAGCCCGGCCGGCTCTCGAAGATCAGTTTCTCGATCTTGTACGTGTCACGCTCGACGACGCCCGTGATACGCGGCTTGAGCGGTGTCCTCTCAGGCATCGGTCCAAAGGCTTGCCGAATCTTAGCTCGTACCTCGCGGACGTACGCCTCTGCTTCCGCCTTGTTGTTGAGCCTGTCCTTGCGCTCAAGCGAGTGCTGCTCGATCCCTCGAACGCGGTCCACGAAGTACTCCTGAACCATGCGCGGAAATCGATTCCAGGGCTCAATCGCGGGGGCTGCCGCGGCAGGAAGTGGACCACCTAGGCTGAACCCGAGCGACGAAGCGCCAAGGCCGTAGACTCCGGTGGTACGCAACAAATCCCTGCGAGTGAGGGACGAAGAACGACGAGACATAGCAAGACTCCTTAACGAGAAACCCACGAGAAACCCGCCCAGGATAACATCGGGCTGCGTTCTCTCTGTTTACAATAGGCCGTTTGAGGTCATTCCTATGAAAATCACATCTGTCATTCGCCGGCTGGCACTGTGTCTCGCGTTGACCCAGCTCGGCTCAACCCTCATGGCCCTTGAGGTCACCGGCGGCGTTGCCGGCCACCAAGTCCTACAGCGTGGCTCGGACGGAACCGCCTCTGTCACCCTAAGAGGCCGTTCCGCTCACGCCGGGACATTGCGGGTTCGCGTTACACGAGGCGAGTATCAGTTGCGTCTCGCGGGCTTCGCCGACAAAGCGCTCGGACAGGTCCAATCAGGTGACTGGACCGCCAACCTTGCCGGCCTGCCCTCCGGAGGCCCCTATCAGCTCACCTTCGTGGTTACAAATAATTCCGGTGACGAACTCGAGTCCCACACCGTCGACAAGGTTCTCGTTGGCGATGTGTGGGTTCTCGCCGGCCAGTCAAACATGGTCGGCCGCGCCGAGCTCAAGAACGTCGGGCAGCCGCATGAGCTCGTGCACGTCTATCAGCCAAAGGGCGGCTGGGCACAGGCAAAGGAACCCCTTCACGAACGGCGCGAACGCAACGACATGGTGATTGGCGCCGGGCTCGGCCTGCCGTTCGCCAAAGAGTTGGTCAAGCGCACCGGGGTTCCGATCGGGTTGATCCCGACGGCCGTTGGCGGCACCTCGCTTTGGCAGTGGGACCCGGCGCTCAAGACAAAAGGCCGCGAATCGCTCTATGGCAACATGCTGGCGCAGTTCGAGGCGTCCGGCGGGCAAGTCCGCGGCATGCTCTGGTACCAAGGGGAAGCCGACGCACGCCCGGACCGCATCAACGACTATCTCGATCGCTTCCGGGATTTCGTTGCAACCGTTCGCACCGACCTGCGGAGCCCAGATCTGCCCATCTACACAGTGCAGCTCTCGCGTTACGTCATCACGCCGACGGATCGCACCGATGCCCAATGGAGTGCTATGCGTGAAACGCAACGGCAGGCCGCGCGAACGATCGACAACGTAGGAATCATCTCGGGCATCGACCTAGGCTTGGTCGACCTGATTCACGTCGATACGGAAGGTCTCAAGACGCTCGGTGTCCGCTTTGCAAAACAGGTCTGCCACGACCTCTACGGAGATGAGCGCGGCTGCCGCGGCCTCGAACCGGGCCCACGTCTGGAGGGAATCGAATGGGACGGCCCGTACCGCCTGCGCGTCAAGTTCTCCGGTGTCAACGGCAACCTTACCGCGCCGGGGCGAGTTCTCGGATTCGAAGTTCGCGACAGCGCCGAGAACCGGCTGCCGCTCGTCTTCCGCGCCGAGATCAACAAGCCCAATGAGATCGACCTCTGGCTCGTGCGCCGAGAGAAGGTGCCCGACCCCGCATTTCTCACCTACGGCTACGGCATGGATCCCGCCGCGAACCTGACGGACAAAGAAGGAATCGCCGCACCAGCGTTCGGCCCGATCCGGTTGGCGGCGCGGCCTCCCGTTCCGGCGAGCCCGTGAACCGCTAGTTGGCGGCCGGGACTTTATTCCCCGCGATGTAAACGCTGTCAACAGACTTCGTGTTGTTGATATCCGTCAACGGGTCGGCATTCAAGACGATCATGTCGGCCCACTTGCCTTGGGTCAGCGTGCCGACCTGGTAGAGATTCAGGCATTCCGCTGCCTGGCCGGTTGCGCTCATAATGGCCTGCATCGGAGTGAGCCCGGATTTCACCATCAATTCCAATTCCATGTGCTCGAAGTAGCCCTGAAATCGCGCCGGCGGTCCGCTGTCGGTGCCGAAGGCAATCGTCACGCCGTTGTCCGCAAGCTTCTTCAGGTTTATTGAAGCCATCTCCAGAGCCTTCTTATACTGCTGAGCGCTCTTACTCTCCTGTACCGTCTTCTGCCTCGCCGGGTCTTTGAGTTGCTCGATCACGCCCGGGTCGGCTTCCTTCTGGAAGAAGGGATCTGTGAAGAACTCCGGTACGCCTTCGTAGACGAAAGTCGAGACTTCCCTCGTCAGCGTCGGGCAAAGGCACACTTCTTTCGAGATGAGAGTATCGATCAACTCCTGGTCGACTTCTTTGTCGCGCACGCTATGCACGATGAAATCGACTTCCTTGTCGAGCAAACCCTTGGCGTCTTCCAGGTAGTAAAGATGAGCCGCGACGCGGATTCCTTTGCGGTGGGCGCGTTGAATCACCGCCTCGTATACGTTCGGCGGCATCTTGCGGCCGGACCCCAAATTGTCGTCCACGCGAATCTTGATCCAGTTGACCTTCATCGCGGCGTTGTCGTCGACCACCTTGGTCACGGCGTCCGGCGTTCGCCCTTCGACCACCGGACCGGCGACATAGATGCGTGCCCGGTCTAGGTCTTTCGTGTCTTGCGCATCGCGAAGCTCGATCGCTTCGGGACCGTCTCCTCCCAGGCTTACAACGGTCGTGACGCCGTAGCGCGCATAAAGCTGAAGCTGTGACAGAACGTTCTCTTTGGTGTAGATCTCAGGCCCGGACTCAAGACCCTTTGTCTGGCCTACATGCCCGTGCGCGTTGATCAATCCGGGGATGATCGTCTTACCGCTGACGTCAACCGGGTTCGCGGTAAGAGGAAAAGGCAATGCCTCCCTTGTTCCCACACCTTCAATGAGGCCGTCACGCACGATCACAACTGCGTCTTCGATCGGCGGATTGCCGGTCCCATCGATCACCGTGGCGCCAACGAAGGCATATAGCCCAGGCTCGGGTTCCGGCGGTGGCCCGCCACAGGCTGCAAGCAAGAATCCGACCACGACAGCAACGAATACAAGATTGGGGCGCATAGTTCCCTCCACGGACGGCACCGTACCACACTGCGACAGGATTTGTAAGGATCGTTTTCATCATGTGGGGCAGCGGACACCTGAGACCTCACCCTCAGGTAGATAAGGAAACCCCGTCGCCGGCACATTTCTTACACCCCCTAACAAGCCGCCGCCTTCTTCTTGACAGCTTTTGCAGCCAGACTCTAGCCTTGGAGAAGCGAAGGATCTTGGTCCCAAGCACTCTCCCCATGTTTTCAAGCCCTCGGATGATACTCAGCAGCTTGCTCTGGCTTGCCCCGTTGCTGTGCGCCCCCCTCGCGGTCGTGGCCGAGACCGATCCATCCTCGGCGGCCGGTTTTGCCGCTGATGTCAAGCCCTTCCTAAACACCCATTGCATCGCCTGCCACAACAGCAAGGCGCGCACGGGCGGTGTTGACTTCGAGGCCTTTCGGGATCCCGAGCGCGCGCTGAGCAATCCACAGATATGGGAGAGGGCCGCCGCCACGCTGCGAGCGGGCATGATGCCGCCGAAAGGGCTTCCACGCCCTCCGCGTGCCGAGATCGACAAGGCCATCGCATGGTTCAGGTCCCAGCAGGGAGGTGCCAATGTTCGCAAAGACGATCCTGGACGCGTCACCGCCCGCCGCCTGAACCGCCAGGAATACAACAATACGGTCCGGGATTTACTGGGAATCAATTTTCGCCCGGCGGATGCTTTCCCCGCCGATGACTCCGGCTACGGGTTTGACAACATCGGCGACGTGCTGTCCATTTCTCCCGTCCTCGTGGAGAAGTACATGGCCGCCGCCGAAGTCATCGCTGAGAAGGCGATCGTCGCTGAGCAGCACTTAGAGCCGGCGCTTGAGAAGTATCTGGCGCCCAGGGCCGCCGAGGACAAAGGCCTCATCGAATACTCGTGGGAGGGGTCGATGGAGGTCACCCACGAGTTTCCCCGCGACGCCGACTACGTCATTGAGGTGCGCGCCGTAGACCGCCGCCGCATTCCGGTACCCACGCGGGATGACCCTGATCCCACACCGCCTGAACCCCTGCCGTTTGAGTTCACGATCGATGGCAAAAGCGTCAAGGTCTTCGATATTCAGTCGCAGTACGCCGGCAGAGAGCCGAACGAAGTCACCGTCACGCTCTCGAGGGGGCCCCATCAGCTAGCCGCCCGCTTCCTGGTGGACGTGACCAATATCCCCGATCACGACGCCAAGAAGTACGACAAGCCCCGCCGCATAGCCTTCGGCGATAGCTTCGAGATTCGCGGTCCGTTCCATCCACATCTGCCGCCTCTCACCGAAAGCCACAAGAAGGTTTTCATCTGCAGAGACCTCCCGTTCGGTCGTTACCCGCCCGGATGCGTCGAAAGAATCATTGAGAACCTCGCGCGGCGCGCTTACCGGCGTCCCGTGGCGCAGGAGGAAATTAACTCGCTGAAGGGACTGCTCGAACTCGCCCGGGAAAGTGGTGATTCCATCGAGCAGGGCATGAGGCTTGTGTTGCAGGCCGTTCTTGTCTCGCCGCACTTCCTGTTTCGCATCGAGCGCGACCCGGACCCGAACGACCCCGCCGTGGTGCACGAAGTCGATCCTTACGAGCTGGCTTCGCGGCTCTCCTATTTTCTTTGGAGCAGCATGCCGGATGAGCGCCTGATGGCGCGCGCGACTAGCCTCGAACTCCTCGACGACGCGGTGCTCGAGGAAGAAGTGACGCGCATGCTTGCCGATCCTCGCTCGCAGGCCCTGATCGAGAACTTCGCCGGACAGTGGCTGGAACTTCGCAATCTCAAGCTCGCCGTTCCTGACCCCGATCTCTTCCCCCAGTTCGACGACGAACTCAGCTCCGCCATGCGTACCGAAACCGAGTTGTTCTTCGAGACCGTGCTTCGGGAGGACCGTGGTCTCGGAGACTTTCTCGACGGCCGATTCACTTATGTGAATGAGAAGCTTGCAAGTCACTACGGAATCCTCGGTATTGAGGGACCTCAGTTCCGTAGAGTCTCGTTGAATGGAGACCAGCGCAGCGGCATCGTTACTCAGGCGAGCGTGCTGCTGCTTTCCTCTTATCCGACCCGGACCTCTCCGGTGCTGCGCGGCAAGTGGCTGCTGGAGAATATCCTCGGCACGCCGCCACCGCCGCCCCCCGACGGCGTTCCTGAACTCGAGGAGACCGATGTATCGACGGGAACCCTGCGTCAGCAGCTTGAGAAACACCGCGCCAACCCAGCCTGCGCGGTTTGTCACGAGAAGATGGACGCGCTCGGCTTCGGCATGGAGAACTACGACCCCATCGGCCGTTGGCGCACTCACGAGGGCGATCTCCCGCTGGATACTTCGGGTGTCTTGCCGAGTGGGGACTCCTTTGCCGGCCCCGCTCAACTCAAGTCGATTCTCAGCGGCCAGCTCGACGATTTCGCCCGCTATCTGACGGAGAAAATGTTAACCTACGCCCTAGGACGGGGCCTGGAAAGCTACGACCAACCTGTGGTCGATGAGATCGTTCGGGGCCTCGCCGAGGACAACTATCGCTTCTCGCGATTGATGGACGAAATCGTGAAGAGTAAGCCGTTTCAGATGCGGCGCGGGGAGGGAGGCAGTTCATGATGCGACGGGGACCACTTTCGAGGCGAACCCTACTACGAGGTATCGGGACCGCTGTTGCCCTTCCTTTCCTGGACGCTATGCGCCCCGCTTTTTCCGCGGCTCCGAGCCGGCTGGCGGGCAAAGCTCCCGTTCGGCTGGCGCTCTCCTATGTCCCCAACGGCATCATCATGGAGGATTGGACCCCCGTGGCCGAGGGCACGCTGGGACAACTGCCCAGCGTTCTCGAACCCATCGCCAAGTACAAAGACGATGTGATGCTGCTCTCCGGCCTGACGCACAACAATGGCCGGGCCCTGGGTGACGGACCGGGAGATCACGCCCGGGCGGCTGCTTCATTTCTAACCGGCGTCCATCCGAAGAAGACGCACGGCGCCGATATTCAGAACGGTATCTCCGTTGATCAAGTGGCCGCCGACCTCATCGGTGACCGCACACGCTTCGCCTCCATCGAACTCGCTACAGAGCACGGCCGTCTGGCGGGTAACTGCGACTCCGGCTACAGTTGCGCCTACAGCAACAGCATTTCGTGGCGTAGCGACACGACGCCAATGCCCCCCGAGGTCAATCCACGGCTTGTTTTCGAACGGCTGTTCGGACGTCCCGGAGGTAGCAACGACCCCATCGCGCGGGCTAAGCGTAAGCGCTACCAGAAGAGCATCCTCGACTTCGTTCAGCAGGATACGCGCAAGCTGCAAGCCGATCTCGGACCGACGGATCAGCGCAAGCTAGACGAGTACCTGACCGGCGTCCGTGAGATCGAGCAGCGGATCGCGGCCAGCGAGGCAACAGCGGCCCACGCCGACCCTTCGATGGACCGCCCGTCCGGCGTCCCCGTCGACTTCGCCGAGCATACAAGGCTGATGTTTGACCTCCAGGTCGTCGCGTTCCAGACCGATCAAACCCGCATCACAACATTCATGCTCGGCCGCGAGGGCAGCAACCGCACCTATCGCGAGATTGGCGTTTCCGGCGCGCATCACGGCCTCACGCACCATCGCAACGACGAAGAGAAAATCCGCCAGATAAGCAAGATCAACCGCTACCACATGGAGCTGTTCTCTTACTTCCTCGAACGGCTCGACTCGATACACGAAGGCGACGGCACGTTGCTCGACAACTCGATCGTTGTCTACGGCAGCGGCTTAGCTGACGGCAACCGGCACACCCACCACGACCTGCCGGTTCTGGTCGCGGGCCGTGCGTCCGGTGGTCTCCATCCGGGCCGTCATCTGCGCTACAAGACAGAGACCCCGATGGCCAATCTCTATCTCACGCTGCTCGACCGCTTGGGGGTTCACCCCGAAACGATCGGTGACTCCAACGGTAGGTTAGAGCACTTGGCGGACGTCTAGGCGGCTCCCGGTCAGATGTCTAGATACTGTCTACAGTTCCACGCCTGTTTCGAGCCACTGGCCTTGCTTCGCGGAATCGAGTACCGCATCGCAAACCTTCTGCGTCTGTAGCGCGTTGCGAAAATCGGGCTGCGTAGGCTTGCCTGTTTCGATACCCGTGACGAAGTCGGCAAGTGCATTGAGAAACGTGTGCTCATAGCCGATGCACGTGCCGGGCACCCAATACTTATCCATGTAAGGGTGCTCGGAGTTCGTCGTGTGGATCTTCCGCCAACCCGTCAGGTGGTCCTCGGTCTTCTTGCCGGACTGCTGCTGCGTGTATTCAAAGAACTGCAAGTACTCCGGCTCTTCCAGATCAAAGTAGACACTGCCGTCAGCGCCGTTCATCTCGAATGTGTTGAAGTTCTTGCGGCCGCGGGCGTAGCGCGTCGATTCGAACGTGCCCATCGAGCCGTTCGCGAACTCCGCAAGGAACATGCAGGCATCGTCGATTCTCACCGGTTCAACTTGACCGCTCTCGGCATGGGTCCGTTCTTTGACAAACGTTTCCGTCTTCGCGACCACCCTCGTGATCGCGCCGTTAAGCCACATCGCCGTATCGATGGAGTGCGCCAGCAGGTCGCCGGTTACGCCCGAGCCAGCCACGCTCGCGTCGAGCCGCCAGAGCCCCGCTCCGCCCTGCGGAACGTCTTCGGCGATCGTCCAATCTTGCAAGTACTCCGCGCGGTAATGAAAGGGGCGTCCGATGCGGCCTTCGTCGATGATCTGTTTCGCGAGCGCGATGGAGGGCACGCGCCGGTAGTTGAACCAGACCATGTTTGGCACGTCGGCCTTCTCGACGGCCTCGGTCATCTCTTCCGCCTCGGCCACGTTCATCGCGAGAGGCTTTTCGCAAAGCACTATCTTCCCGGCTTCGGCGGCGGCAATTGCGATCTCGTGGTGAAATCGGTTCGGCGCACCGATGTCGATCAAGTCAATGTCGTCCGCCTCGACCAGCTTGCGCCAGTCCGTCTCGACCCGCTCATAGCCCCAGTTGGCCGCGAATGCTTCCACCTTCTCCCGCTTTCGCGCACAGGCGGCCTTCAGCACCGGCCGATGCTCTACATCGAAGAAGTCGTTCAGGCGCTTGTAAGCATTCGAGTGGGTACGGCCCATGAATCCGTAGCCGATCATGCCTACGCGTAGCGGTTTAGCCATCGTTCACATATCCTTCCCAGAGCGGAGTTCTTGAGCAGAGCGATGCTGTGCCTATTGCCCGGGAGCGTTGTAGTAGAACTCTTCGCGTACGATCTTGCCGTCGCTCACCGTGTAGAAAGCGGCTTCGACCATCTTGACGCGCTGCCCCGTCATCTTAGGGGTTGCATCGATCGTAAACCTGACAGCAAAGCCGTCATCACTGACGTAGGGTCGGGCGACCTCAAGGCCGTGTACCTCGTGGTTGTCGGTCCACCACTGATTCTTGCCACGAATCGCCTCGATGCGCGACATCTCGGCCGGCATCTGCTCGTTGCCGACAGGCTCGACGCTCACGATGTCGTCAGAGTAGTACTGGCTGATCGCATCCATGAACTTGCCTTCCCGGCAGAGATTAACCAATCCGTTTGCTACGTCCGAAACTGACATATACTCTCCTTTTCGTCGTGAGTGCATCACCCTGGGATTTTACCCGGGCTCAGCTCGATCGCGAGACCAAACCCCACGAATCCCGCATCCTACCGCCGTCCGCCGAGAGGGGTCAAGGAGGTCCCAAATGTGGCGGGAACCTTCAGCCGGACGGCCCCACCGCCCGCCCCCACAAGCCTGCTGTAGGTTGCGCCGCCCTTCTCGGTGCCCAGTGCACCGGCATGCGGGATAATGACAGCCGATGCACGCGAACATCCTCTACAACGACCGCATTCATCCGGCTGGCGAGAAGACCCTGACTCCGGGACAGATCGGCCTCCTTTCGGGTTGGGGTATCTTCACAACGCTACGGATTTACGACGGTATTCCTTTTGCCTTCGAGCGCCACTGGAAACGCCTGGTTCGGGACGCGGGTCTTCTGCACATCGAGTTGCCGGCCGACCCTGACGCTGTTCGATCGAACCTGTTGCGGCTGATCGAAGCCAACAATGCCACGCAGGCGACGATGCGGGTCTGCATCGTTCGCAGCCAGGGTGGATTCTGGGCCAGCCCTGGGTCGGGCAACGCTTCCGATCTCATTGCCCTCACGAGTGACGTGCAGGGCTGGGAGCCCCCCGTTGCCCTTGATGTCGCGGAACATGGCAGGCATGCAGCCGCTCCGTTCGCCGGAACCAAGAGCCTTTCCTGGGCCTGGAACCTGACGCTGGCGGAGACGGCGCACGACAGCGGCTTCGCGGAAGTTATTCTACTGAACGAACGTGGCGAAGTTGCCGAATGCACCTCCGCGAATATCTTCGCGGCCAAGGATGGAGTCACCTACACCCCACCGCTTTCATCGGGGACCCTGCCCGGCGTGACACGCGCCGTCATGCTCGATGAACTGGACCTGCCCGTGAAGGAGAAGGTCCTACTTGTTGACGATCTCATCAGCGCGGACGAAGTCTTCATTACATCCACGACGCGCGAACTCATGCAGGTCAACCGCATTCAAGATCGAGAGATCGCGCCTTCTAGCCGAACCGACTGGCCCGTGATGGACAGGCTTCAGGGGGCACTCACGGCTTACATCCGCAACTACACGGAGGAGGCACGCGGACGCGCCGCCTGATAAGACGCGCACCTAAGAAGCAGTTGACACCCTCGATCTCCGCGTCTAGAATCCCTGGGATGGGTTAGCCCCGTGACCGCGCAGGCAGGGTAGCGCATATGGACAAAAGGCGTCGCGAGCAGTATCGAAAGAAGCTCAATCAGAAGCGAAGCGATCTGGAGAACCTGATCGCTCGCACGGGAGAGGCGGGCCGCGCCACGGGTGTTGCGTCCTCAGAGGATACCGCCGAGCTAGCCGCGAACTCTTACGCGAAGGAGATCCTCTTTCGGCAGAGCGATACAGAGCGCTCTCAGTTGCACTTAGTGCACGAAGCACTGACTCGTGTCGAGTCGCGCGATTTCGGGCGCTGCCAAGCGTGCGATGAGCTAATCGACAAGAAGCGCTTGGACGCCGTTCCCTGGGCTCGCAACTGTCGGGATTGCCAGGAAGCCGAAGAACAACAAGGCCCGGACACGATAGACTCTGAAATATAACAAGTGAGTGCCACATTGGTTTGTCAGGAGAGATAAGCCTTCTCGAGTAGCCATACGAGCTTCCAGTCGATTCTGGGACGGGTTCCTTTAGCGAACCCGCTGCAGGCGTGGTTCTCCGTTCTCGTCCCTGACCAATGCCGACTGTGTGAACAGCCGCTGATGCACTTCACCCCGGTGCCTGTCTGCGCCGACTGTCTCGCGAATCTACGGCCGCTGTCCGAAGCCCGCTCGTGTAATCTCTGCGGACTTCCCTTTGAAGAGTCCGCCGCCCTACAAAGGACGACGCGTTGCGGCGCGTGCATGGCCGAGCCGCCCAGGTTTGACCGGGCACGCAGCTTCGGCGTCTACGAAGGTCAACTCCGGCAGCTCATCCATCTGCTCAAGTACGAAAAGATGCGGCCACTGGCAGGCCCGCTCGCGGACGGCATGGCGGTGGTGCTTGCGTCGTTTCCCGCGCCGGATCTACTGATGCCTGTTCCGCTTTTCCGGACCCGGCGGTGGCAGCGCGGTTTCAACCAGGCCCTTACGCTGACCCGAGAGCTATCCCAGCGGACCGCTATTCCATTTGATAAACGTACGTTGCAGCGCAGCCGGGCCACCCAGCCGCAGGCCGGGCTTTCGTATGCTGAAAGACGACGCAACGTCCAAGGGGCGTTTGTAGTTAGTCAGAGACATCGGGTCAGCGGCAGGACAATCCTTGTGATTGACGACGTGATGACGACCGGAGCAACGCTCGATGCGTGCGCGCGCAGCCTCAAGGCCGCCGGCGCGAAGTCAGTCCTGACTCTGACGGTCGCGCGGGCTAAACGGCGACTCCGCTCGGTGAACACGCCACGCGTTCCGAAAGCCAAAGGGCAGGCGGCATGACGAACGGCAACCTGCTCGGCAGCCCCGTTCTCGTACTGAACGCCAGCTACGAGCCGATCCACGTCTGTGTCGCCCGCCGTGCCCTGATTCTGCTGCTGAAAGGCGTCGCTTCTGCCGAGGAGTTGACTGTCGAGGAAGTACACTCGCCCTCTAAGGTTGTTCCGGTCCCATCCGTGATTCGGCTTCTGGAGTACCGACGCATCCCGCGCCAGACGCGCGCGCTTTCACGCAAGAACATTCTTATGCGTGATCGCTATACGTGCCAGTACTGTGGGAAGATTTTCTCCGCCGGCGAACTGACCTTGGATCACGTCATGCCGCGTTCTCGAGGCGGCGGGAGCAGTTGGGAAAACCTCGTCACTTCCTGCCGCTGCTGCAATAACCGCAAAGGGGATCGTCTACCAGACGAAGCCCACATGGACCTAAAGTGGCGCCCGCGCCCGTTCAGCCTGCATACCAGCCGCAGTTTGATGCGCTTGCTGGGCCACCACCAGGAAACCTGGCGCAAATACCTCTTCTACTAAGGCATGCCCGCGGCCCACCCGAATCACTTACTCGCAGAAAACAGTTCACAATGGGACTATGCGCTGCCCCAAGGTGATCGAAGATCGCGGAGCGGAATCAGCCGTCCCTCTGCAGGCTCCCCTGAGCGCTCGTATTGAGGAACGACTTCAGTCGTTCGCTCTCTCCCTCGTGCTCCACGCGGGACTCGTGACACTGCTTGTCACCGGGGACCTACCTCGCCGGCCGCCGGGCTACGATCCGGCGACTGCCGCCCAGATCATCGCGGACCAGCGGTACAAAATCACGCTTTATACGCCGAAAGTCGATCTCCCCGCCGTCGAGCCGCTCAAAAAAGCATCCCGAGACGGCGTGGAGCGAGCCCTCGAGCGCTTCCAGCAAAAGATCGTCGCCGACGATCCCGATCCACAAAGTTCACACCAAAAGATCGTCGGACCCGCCCCCGATATCGAAATCGAACAGGACATCCGCTCGCCGAACCTGCTCGCATGGAATGCGCCAAAAGTCAGCCGGCCGCGATTTCAAGTAAAACAGCAACAAGCACGGACACCCGAGCGCGAAGCCCTGAGCGGGGCGGCGGCGCCCGATATCACCGCTCGGATCGATGCCCCTTCTGTGCCGGTAAGATCCGAGCCTCGCCTGCGTTTTCAAAGGGAACAGAAGGCGGAACCCGCCCCCGCGCGTGAGGCGCTCGCTCCGAGGCAAGCCCCTGAACTGCAAGCCGCCGCTCCGAAAGTCGATTTGGCTGCTTTGGATCAGCAACTCAAGATGCGGTATTGGACTCCCGAAGCCGGTCCGCAAACCACCCCACAGCGAGAAGCCATTCGTGGAGATGCCGCGCCCTTGATCGAAGTCAAGACGTCGGGGGCGCTGCAAGTCGGTTCACTCTCGCAACAACCCCGCGTACGCTACCAGAACTGGGGCGAGCAGCCGGCCGCACCAGAACGTGGAGTGCTCACCGCCGGGGCGGCCGCTCCGACGATCGAAGGCGCGGACGGTCTCGGCGGTAATGGAAAAAGCTACGGAGCCCCCGGACTCCTGGCGGATTATTCGTTCCGCGACGCGATGCGGAAACCTGCTCCTGCCGCCAGCGCGAACGGACCCAACGGTCAACTGGTAGCACCCAGCAACGGTTCGGGTGGCCCCGTGGTTGGTCCCGGCAACAAAGGCCCCAATGCGCTTGTCATCGGACTCGACCCCGATCCCAACGCCGTGGCGGCAATCCCTCTCGGTTCGAGGCGCGGCCGTTTCTCGGCATCACCCGACGGCGGACCCGGTGGCGGTGACCTCAAGATCGGCTCCGGAGGCGGAGCTTCGTTGCGCGCATCGAATCTCTCGATCGATGGAGCCGCCCTCACTCGACCCGGTCCCGTGGTTCAACAGAAGGCGAACGGGGTTGCTAGGCCCGGCACACGCGGTGCGGCCAAGAATTCCGCCACTCGGTCCGTCTTCCAGCGAAGGCGCAACGTTCGCGAACTCGCCGCGCCGCCCATCATCGATCCGGAAGCCGTCCCAACCCGATCAAAGCGGCAGGAAATTCTGTTCCTCGACCGCCAAGTATTCGTGCTGGCCATCAATACCCCGAACGTCACCAGCTACAGCGGCAGTTGGGTCATCCGATTCGCTGAACGTACGCTGAACAAGAAGAAGCGGCACGATGCCGGCCGGTTCGGCAAAGAGAACGACAAGGTGCCGGAAGACGACTCGCAGGGCCGCCTCAGCGCTCCCGGCGCCCGGCTCAAGGTCGACCCCAAGTACATCCGTACCGCCGCCGATGAAGGCGTCGAGGGCACCGTCACCCTGTACGCCGTGATCCGAACCGACGGCAAGATCCGAGACATTGAGGTGGTGGAAAGCCTCGACGAGCGCCTCGATCATAGCGCCATGGCAGCACTCGCCCAATGGGAGTTTCACCCGGCCACGAAACTCGGCATACCCGTCGAAGTCGACGTCCTCATCGACATTCCCTTCCGCCTCGCTCCCCCCGAAGAGAAGCGAGTCATCCAACGCTTCTGAGCAAGGTTCGGTAGACTCCCCGCACGATGCCCCAAGCGAAATGGCTCCTGATCGACGCCGACGACACCTTGTGGGAAAACAGCGTCTACTTCGAGCACGCTTTCGAGAAGTTTGTCTCGCTGCTGGACCACTCCGACCTCACCGCCGAGCAGGTGCGTGAGGTTCTCGACGAGATCGAGATCGACAGTATCCGCATCAATGGCTACGGCACCGTCAACTTCGGCCACAATATGCGGGCCTGCTACCAAACACTGGCTGAGAAGCCCGTCACCGAAGAGGACCTTAACAAGGTCATGCGACTGGCTCATGAGATCCTCGATCGGCCAGTTCAGCTGCTCGAAGGGGTTGCCGAGACGCTCGAGTACCTCAACGAGCGCTATCACCTGACGCTGTTCAGCAAGGGCCATCCTGACGAGCAACACGCCAAAGTCGCGCGATCGGGTGTTGCTCACCACTTCCACTCCTGCCGTATCGTCCCCGAGAAGCACCCCGAGGCTTATCTCCAGGTCATCGCCCAGCAAAACATGCAGGCCGACTCCACCTGGATGATCGGCAACAGCCCAAAGTCCGACATCAACCCTGCTCTGGAGGCCGGACTAGGCGCGGTCTTCGTTCCCCACGAGATGACCTGGAGTCTCGAGCACGCCGAAGTTCCCGCCGCGTCGAATCGGTTTCAGGTCGTCGAGTGTTTCTCGGACTTGCGGCGCATCTTCTAGGCGCAGCTTTCGTCATCGGTACCCTGTTGTCTTGCTACAGCTTGAGCGCAAAGTGGTGGGACGTGATGTCCATGCGGTGCGCCAGATAGAATCGATGTGCGCCGTAACGCTGCACACCTGAGTCCAGGTGCAATTCGCCGCAGCCGCTCTCGCGGGCGTGGTCTGCTAACCATTTGAGCAGGCTACGCCCGTACCCTTTCGAGCGGCCGTCAGCCTGAGTCACCAAGTCGTCAACGTAGAGGAATCGTCCCCACGCCAGATTGAGCGAGATCCGGAATCCCGCCACGGCGACCACTGATCCTTCATCCTCGACGTACGCCAGACGGTAGCCGTCTTCTTGTTGCCGCAAGACTTACTAGACGAAAGCTTGCGGCTCATACCGCGGCCGCAGTTCCTTCATCACCGGAAAGCACGCTTCGATCTCAGCGGCGGATTCGGCTAGGGCAATACGCATCCCTACAGTGTGACCGCTCGCGGCCGCCCGCGTATCCGCTTACACACGGAGGTAGATCTTGTGCTTGTAGAGCCACCAGCACAGATACCACATCACCAGAAACACCGTGCACGTTTGCGCCACGACGCCCCAATCGCCCAGGAAGGCGTAGCTCTCTGTGAATACCCCCACCCCGCGGTCGAACCAGTCGTGCATGATCATGTGCAGCCCGTAGATGAAGATTGAATTCATCCCCACCACAACGAGCGGGAATGTCAGCTTCTTCATTCCTTTCACTTCCACAAGCCAGTAGAAGCCCAACAGGATCAGCAGGACCCACGCGCCGCTTGCGAACGTGAACGAGGCCGTCCAGATGCGCTTCACCATCGGGTTGAACGGCTGTAGCGCGAACCCCAGCGCGAAGCATCCCGCGATCGCCGCCGCCAGCATACGCATTCGCCGCTCGTGCGAGTTCGGCTCCCGCATTAGGTAGCCCGCCCACACGCCGAACAGCATCGTCACCGCGCTGCTCATGAAGTTGATCGTCACGTAATAGCCGCTGTACTCCAGCCCGAAGAACTTGTCGATCACCGCGCCGACGTTGTCCGCTTTCGAGAATGCACCTTCCGACCCGGGGAACAATGCGAACAGCGACCAGTGCGCCGTCAGCAAAGCCCCCGCCGCGATTGCCTGACCCCGGAATGGCAGCTTCATGATCCAGTAGCAAAGGAAATATGCGAAGGCGATCTGTGACAGCACGTTGATGAGCTGAAACGACAATTCGCCCCGCCCAATCGAGATGAATACCTGGCTCAGCAGCAGCAACATGAACGTCCGCCGCAGCACGTGCATCCAGACTTGCCCGGAACTCGCGCCCTTCCGCAGCCGATTCGCGACCGAGAACGGCATCGCCAACCCGACCATGAACATAAACGCCGGCTGAATCAAATCCCAGAACACGATCCCTTCCCATGGGACGTGTTCAAACTGCCGAGCCAACCAACCCAGTGCCGGATCGTCTTCGAACGTTCGCAGCCCAAAACCCCGCGCAGCCAGCGTCACCATGATGAAGCCGCGAAACGCATCCAATGACACCAATCGTTCCGGCGGTGACGAACGTGGCGATTGCCCTTCCGGTACATCCTCTCGCCGCAGCGGTTCGCGCGACTTCTCGACTGGGATCGGTGGCGCCTCTAAGACCGTGGACATGAGACCTCCTGGATCACAATGCACCTATGGCTGCCTAAGCCGGTCGGAGTGTATCACAAGAGAAGCAGAAATTTGGGGTTGATTCGGGACCCTTTCTTCGCGCACAATGATGAGCTATGGCCGCAACGCAAGTCGACCTCGATCACTTCATTGGGCGCTCTTGGGACCGCCTCGACCTCGCCGAGCGCGAACTCCTCTACGGTTCCTACATTGCCCGCGAGGTTTACACGCCCAAGACCCTGCCGCTCCAGCGGATTGAAGCCATTGGCGATTCCGTCGAGGCTTGTGTCGCCAAACTCCAACAGCGCGATCTCGATCCCCTCAACTTCGAGTTCGTCCGCCTCGAGCCGTCTTACTAGCTCCGGCGCCAGCCAAACAACGGAGCGCCGGATGTGAATCCGGCGGCCTGTGGGCGATACCCGCGGAAAGCCCATCGCGGCAGAACCTTGACAGCCGCCGCGCCGTCCCCAAATACTGGCAGGGTGCTCATTGCTCGACTCCGCTCCATTCTCCTCCTCGTAACTTTTGCTACCTCCGCGCCCGCCCAGGATTGGCCTTCCTACGGCAACGACCCCGGCGGCATGCGTTACGCCCCGCTCGATCAAATCAACAAACAGAACGTTGCTAAGCTCGAAGTCGCCTGGGTCCACGACACGGGCGACTGGAGCGACGGTACTTCCCTTCCCACGCGCTCCGCGTTCGAGACGACGCCGCTACTCGTCGACGGCGTGCTCTACGTCGTCACCGTCTTCCATCGTGTGCTCGCGCTCGACCCCGTTACCGGCGAGCAGCTCTGGGAGTTTGACCCAAAGTTCGACCGCAAAGAGCGCGTGAACCTCTATCACAACCGCGGCCTCGCCTACTGGTCTGACGATGAGCGCAAGCGCATCTTCCTTGCCGACCAGCTTGGCCGCCTTTTCAGCATCGACACCGAAACGCACGAAGCCGACCCCGACTTCGGCGTCGACGGCATGGTCGATCTCACGACCGGCATATTCCTCGATCGCTACCCACACCTTCGCTACGGTCTCACGTCGCCCGTCGCGCCCTGTGGCGACAAGGTGATCGCCGGTGGCTGGGTGAGCGACGGCGAACCGCAAGGCCCCAGCGGAGACATCCGCGCCTTCGATGCGCGCACGGGAGAACTGGCCTGGCGTTTCCATACCGTCCCGCGTCCCGGCGAGTTTGGTCACAGCACATGGAAGGACGGCTCGTGGAAAGATCGCGGCGGCACCAACGCCTGGTCCACCCTGAGCGTCGACCTGGATCTCGAGTGGGTCTTCGTCCCGCTCACCTCGCCCAGCACCGACTACTATGGCGGCGACCGCAAGGGCATGAATCTGTTCGGCAACTCCGTCGTCGCGATCGATTGCAACACCGGCAAGCGCCAGTGGCACTTCCAGACCATCCACCACGATCTTTGGGACTGGGACCTGCCCGTCTATCCAAATCTGGTCGACGTCGTCCGCGACGGCAAGAAGGTTCCCGCCGTTGCCCAGATCGCGAAAACCGGTTTCGTCTTCGTGCTCGACCGCGTGACCGGACATCCGCTTTTCCCCATTGAGGAGCGGCCTGTCGAAGCGAGTAAAGTGCCTGGCGAAGAATCCTGGCCGACACAGCCGTTTCCGGTGAAGCCACCGCCTTTCACACGCCAGACGATGACTCGTGATGACATCACCAACGTCACGCCCGAGTCCCGCGCGGAGTGCATGGAAATGATCGACGAAGCCTACTTCGATGGACCTATGTATCGCGCGATTCGCGAACAGCTCACCATTCAGATGCCAGGCACGAACGGCGGGGCAAACTGGGGCGGCGGCTCGTTCGATCCAACCGAAGGCGTCCTGTTCGTGAACTCGATGGACGTAGGGGCCCCCAAGAGAATGCTCGCGCGCCCCGAGGGCTCGAAGGTCCCCTATCGCAGTCGCGGGACGAAGTTTGGCCGCTTCTGGGACTCGAACATGTATCCCTGCCAGAAACCGCCCTGGGGAAGTCTCACGGCCATCGACCTTAACACGGGCGAGTTCCGCTGGCGTGCTGTTCTCGGCGAGATTGATGAGCTCACCAAGCGTGGTATCCCCAAGACCGGCACCTCGAACTTAGGGGGCTCCATCGTTACCAGCGGCGGGCTCGTCTTCATCGGCGCTACGAACGACAGCCGCTTTCGTGCTTTTGACAAAGACACCGGTGCGCAACTCTGGGAAACCCGCCTGCCTGCCAGCGGACACGCCACGCCGATGACCTATCTGGGCAAAGACGGCAAACAGTACGTGGTGATAGCCGCCGGCGGAGGCAACAAGTACAACAGCAGTTTCAGCGGTAAAGTCGTTGCCTTTGCGTTACCCTAGGTCGGCTCCAGGTTAGTTCTTCGTGACTGTCTCATCCAGGTTGAGGATTAGGCTGGCGACCGCTGCGTACGCGGCAAGCTCCGGCGTTTCAATCGAGGTATCCCGGGGATGCTCACCGTGATCCAGAAACATTTCCGCGTCGGACGGCGCGGACTGGTAGCGTTTCTGAAAACGCCGCAAACCCGTCATCAGAATATCCTTCTCCTGAGGCTCCGGCGACCGAGCCGTGGCGAGCTGAAACCCATAAGCCAACCTCGCGCCGTCGTCATCGCCGCCTTCGCGGATCATTCGCTCCGCGAGAAGTCGGGCCGCCTCCGCATACGTAACGTCGTTCATCAGGTTCAAAGCCTGAATCGGCGTGTTCGTCCGGACTTCGTGAACGACACAGGTTTCGCGGGCGGCGGAATCGAACGCCAGCATCGACGGTGGTCCGAGCGTGCGCTTCCAAAACGTGTAGAGGCTGCGGCGGTAGAGTCCGGCGCCATGGTCGTTCTCGTAAGCGCCCCAATTGGACAGCTCCTTCCACAAGCCGGCTGGCTGATAAGGCTTGACCGAGGGCCCGCCGAGTCCCTCATGCAGCAAGCCCGCGACGGCAAGCGCCTGATCGCGGATCGCCTCGGCCGGAAGCCGTACGCGAGGAGCCCGGGCCAGCAACAGGTTTTCCGGATCGCGTTCGAGCAAGTCAGGCTTTGCACGCGACGACTGCCGATAGGTAGCGCTCGTGACAACCGTCTTTAGCAGTTGCTTGGTATCCCAGCCGTTTTCGACGAACTCGACCGCGAGCCAGTCGAGCAATGCCGAATGTGTAGGCTCGGCGCCCTGCGAGCCGAAGTCCTCAACCGTGCTCACAATGCCCCGGCCGAATAGCATCTACCAGAAGCGATTCACCGTGACCCGAGCTGTAAGCGGATGAGCAGGATCGGTGAGCCAGCGCGCGAGCGCCAGACGGCCGGATACGCCTCGCGGCCCCGGGGGCAGCGCGGCAGGGAGGCCCGGTTCGACCTGCTCGCGGGGCGCATCGAAAGAGCCGCGAAAGCGGACATGGGTCGGGCGTACGTCAGCGCGCTCGTCCATCACCATGACGGTCGGGAAACGGTCGAGAAGAGACTCTCGCCCGAGTCGCAGGCGGGCCAGTCCGGTCCACGGTTTTCTGATGCGAGCCGGCGCAAACTTCGAGAGGAACGCCCAGCGCAGTTTCCGTTGTTGAGACTCGGCGCGGTTGGTTGCGGGAGCCAGCGCGATATCGCGCAACGAATCCGCTACGGCAGCCACGCCGACTTGGTCGGCACTCAGTGGGCGGTCATATACGCGGACATCGTCAATCAGTCCCGCGAAACGGTCGTCCTCGCCGGGCCCGTGACCTACGCGCAAAGGAGTATCCTTGCCGGCGCGTGTATTGTTCAGAGATTCGTCAATCAAGACGTGAGGCTCTTGCGCTTCACCGTTGATGTAGAGCGTCATGCCGCGAGCCAGACGGCTACCGTCATACGTTGCGGCGACATGCGTCCATTCATTCAACGGGACGGAAACTACCGTCTCGACACGAACGCGATCGGAAATGCTGGCCGTGTCAATCCGAAGTTACAGCTTGCCGTCGACGAGGAAGAGACCATATCCCTTCGGGGTGGGCTGATAGCGGGAGATGATCCCTCCCGTCGGTGACTCTGGCAGAATCCGCGCCGACAAGCTGAATTTCGAGTAGAAGTCGTAGTCCGCCTGGTCACCCAGATGGATCGCCTTTTCGCCGTCGAGCCGAGCCGCTTCGCCCACCTTGCCCGGCGTGGCTGACCCCAAACCATCGAACGTTTCGTGCACCACTAACCGCTCGTCGAGCACCCAATCGAAGCGCTTCCGGGCTGCTCGTCGAGACCACTTCGCAAACTCTTTCTCAATTGCGGGTTCGAGCCCGTCAACTCGGTCTTGGGCTTTTTCTATCTGTGCGTCCAAGGCGTCGATCTCGGCCTGCTGTTCACGTGTTGGCGCCCGGACAATCGGCGGCGTGTTGCCATATTTGAAATAGCGTCCACGATCAGAGACGTTGTTGAAGTAGGCGTAGAAGCGGTAGAACTCTTTCTATAAGATCGGGTCGTACTTGTAATCGTGGCAGCGCGCGCAACCGATCGTGAGCCCGAGCCAGACGGTCGCGGTGGTCTCGACGCGGTCCACGGTGTACTCAACCTGATACTCATCGGGGTCGGTGCCGTTCTCGGCGTTGCCGCGATGGTTGCGGTTGAACCCCGTAGCGATCAACTGGTCGAGCGTCGGGTTCGGTAATTGGTCGCCGGCGAGCTGTTCGATCGTGAATTGATCGAACGGCATGTTACTGTTGAACGCCTCGATCACCCAATCACGCCAGCGCCACATATCGCGTTTCTGGTCGTTTTGGTAGCCGTTGGTGTCGGCGTAGCGGGCGGCGTCAAGCCAGCGAAAGGCCATCCGCTCACCGTAGCCCGGTGATGCGAGAAGCCGATTGACGACCTTCTCGTAAGCGTCGGTCGATGAGTCACTGAGAAAAGCGTCGACCTCGGTAGGTGTGGGCGGCAGCCCCGTCAGGTCAAGTGAAACCCGGCGGATGAGGGTTGCGCGGTCGGCCTCAGCTGACGGTTCGATCCCTTCCTCTTCCAGCCGTGCGTGGACAAACGAGTCAATCGGATTGCGCGTCCAGCCGGCTCTTTCCACAGCCGCCTCGGCGGGCCTTGTCGGCGTCGCAAAGGACCAGTGACTCTGCCACGGCGCACCCGCGCGGATCCAGGCTTCAAGCTTCTCCATTTCGTCCGGCTGCAACGCGGCGTGCCCCATGTGCTGCGGCGGCATGTGCTTGACGGGGTCATCGGATTTCACACGGCGGATAAGCTCGCTCTCCTCGGGCTTACCGCGAACGATCACGAAGCCGCCACTAGCAAGTTCCGCGAAAGCGCTCTCCTCCCGGTCGAAACGCAGTTTGGATGTGCGAGTAGCGTCGTCCGGGCCGTGACATGTAAAGCAGCGGTCGGAGAGGATCGGGCGAATGTCGCGGCTGAAATCAGGTGCTGCGCCGTGAACTGCACCGACGACGAAGAGCGCCAGCGATGCGCCCCAAAAGAAACTCCCACGAATCCGACCCATTCCTTGACCATTGTACGGCGTGATCCGTGTGAAGTTACTTCACACCGTACATTGGCCGGTGGATATTCTTGTACACGCGGTTGTTAGGATTAACCGTCGTATCACCCGGCGTATCCACTTCGATGATCCGGGCCGCGATGGGTTCGTAAGCAGCGCGGAAGGCGACCGCTGCTTTGACGACAAGGATCTTCTGCCGCTCCGGGTAAACACCGGCGCTTGTGAGCTGATGAATGCTGAACGGCGTGTGCCGGCGGCTCACCAGCAACAGAACATTGGGAAGGTCCCGCGTCGAGCCCTCAACGTGGATCACGGCCGTCAGCCCCTGGTCGAGATAGCGGCGTCCTCCATGGCGGGCCTCCGTCTCGATGTACTGTCCGTCGTAGATCAGTTTGACCTTGCCGCGAATGCCGACCGGCGCACCGTGGTCGCCGTTCGTCTTGCCGCCGACCTCCGCCTTAAACTGCCCACCGACGCCGAGTTGGACCGCCTGCTCGACGGCCTCAGGATCGTAGATGGCCACCACCCAGCCGCTTGCTTTCTGGCGTACCAACTCGCTCAGAATGAACGTCGCGTCACCCGGTCCGCCACCACCGATGTTGTCGCCGGTCTCGACGAGCACGACGGGAAACGTGTCGTTGTCGACGGCTTGGCGAATAGCCTCCGCCGCGGCGGGCAGCTCGAGCTCGAACTGGTCACGCAAGTCCCAGATCTTGTCGGCAATCCGTTGGGCTTCGCTCCGGGCCAGCTCCGCATCGTTGTCCGTCACCACAACAACGCTCGGCGCCATATTCGGTACGTCCGCGTAGTGATAGCTGCCCGAGAAACTCACAGCGAGAAAGCGGGGATCCTTTTCAAGCCGCCGCGTCTCGTCGACGATCGGCAGCAAGGGCGCGCGCTTCGTGTACTGGTGGACTTTCGTGATGTAGACCCAGGACTTGACGATCGCCTGCGTCGGACGCACTTCGCCGCGTGCGATGCGCGAGATGATTCGCGCCGCGTGCAGTCCGCGAGGCCGCTGATCGATGTGCGGATTCTCTTTGTACGTGAGCAACGCCGTCGAGCCCTCGACGATCTCGGGCGTGACGTTGGCATGGAAGTCATGCGTCACAACGATTGGGAAATCCGGGCCCATCGCTTCCCGTAGCCGCCGAACCACCTCCGCGTCTCCGGAATCATACGACTCGGTGACCATCGCTCCGTGCAGAGCCAACAGAAGGCCGTCAAGCTTGGGCGCTGACTTGAGGCGCTCGATCATCTCGCCGGTGATCAGGTCGAGTACTTCGTCTGTCACGCACCCCGACGGCACCGCCCAGCCGACAATCGTCGGGTACAGGTCGAAGCCGTATTCTTTCGCGCCTTCGATGTAACCGGTGATTTCGTTGTTGCCCTTCGAGTATTCCGCGAGAATTTCATCTCCCCGGAACAGCCCGTCGCGAGTGAACTCTGCGACGCCCGTGCGAGCCTTGCTGTACGTATTCGACTCGTGGAGCATCCCGGCGATGGCGATGAGCGGTTTGTCAGCACTCACGGCTTTGCTCCCGAGAATCAGAACGCCCACAACAGTGACAACAAGAACTAACCTGCGCGGCTTTGGGCACATACGAAACTCACTTACCGGCGGAGACTTCGCTCAGTAATTCCAGCAAGACCTTCGTCATCTTCACGGACGCCTGCTTCTCGACTCGATTCGTCCCCAGCCAAGTCTCATAGCCGCCGAGCTCATGCTGTTCGGGAGTCGGTAGATAGCCTTCGCCGCCATTGGCAAGTTCGATCGTGAACGTCGGCTTGAGCGGACTCTTCTCTTTGATCTCGAGGCCTGTCTCGGTGAACGTTTCAAACGGCGAACTGGCAATCCCGAGATCCCCGATGCGAATGGCTTGGAGTTTGATGTCAACGGTATCGGGGCCCTCGTAAAGCTGAATCGCTCGCCGAGCGTACGGCTTGGCGCGGCGCGGCAGCGTGGATTCATCCTCGACGGTGAGGACTTTCTTCGCCTGCTCGTACCCTTGTTCGGTAGGCTTGCGGCGGTCGAGCGTCAGGATTCGTTCCGCCATCGCCAGCGACAGATCGGAGCGATGCTTGATCGATTGATACGCTCCGAACGACTTGTCAGCAACCTTGCCGGCAACGATGCCGATCTGCTCGAACGGCTCTCGGCGAGGCCGCTTGCCGGTGAAATCAATATTATTCACGTCGCCGCTCGTGCCGTTTGAAAGGATGCCGACAAACCCGTCGGGACTTCCCAGCCGTTCGCTAATCTGCCGCGCGAATTCGCCGAAATAGTCAGCCGAGACTTGTGCGCCCCCGGTGCCGCCGACGTAGTGCAGCGAGTAGTTTGAGAGCAGAGCCAAAGGCGTACCATCAGCCTTGCGAACCGAAAGCACGCTGATCTCGGGATCGACCGGGCCCGCGGGCTTGACGAGATCATTGCGGCCGGGGTTCATCTTCACCGTGTCGGTGGTGCCGCCGAACGGGCCGGGCGGAATCGTGCCCTCTTTCTTGAACCAGCGGCGGTTCGAAAGTTCGTCGGGAAGCTGTGCCGAGCCAAACCCGACTTCCGCGGTGACGCGGCCCTTGTAAGCCTGGGTGATCGCCTCGGCGATGCCCGCCCGAAGCTGTTCGGAATACTTCTCTTCGTTGTCCCTAAGATCCTCCCCGCCCGGTACGTGATAGTTGTCGCGCGGCTTGGACGGAGGCGCGCTGTGCGTGTGTGTGGCCGAGACCAGCATGTTGCTTGTCGGGATGCCGGTCCGCTCCGAAGCGCGTTGCTTCGCGTCATCGAGCACGTCTCGATAGACGTAGCAACTATCGATGACCGCGATTACGAGCTGCGTTGTCCCGTCATCGAGGGCAAGCGCGCGCACATGCAAGGGATCGTGAGCGCTTTCCGCCGGACGGAAGCTGAAGCTACCGATCAGCGGAACCGGCCAAGCCTTCGGCGTAATATCAACCGCCGCCGCCCCTGCTTGTAGTTGCGGCGATGAGTCGCTCGAACAAGAAACCGTCAATAGCGCTACAGCGAGCAAAGAAACAGAAAGTATTCCAGCAAGTTTGTTCATGAATATTCTCAGGGACAGGCCGCGACGATCAAGTCTGTATGCAACTCCCGTGCCAACACTGTAGGGGCACGACATGCGGTGCCCGCCAAACCGACAGCCACAAGTATAGGGATTTTCGCGGCTACTTAGAACCACTGCGCTTTGTTGACCACGTTCCGCAACCCTTCACCGCGAACAAAGCGCCCAACGTTGTCGAGGATCACTTCCAGATGACGTTCCGCGATGCGCGGCGAGTAGCCCGCGACGTGCGGTGTGATGATGACGTTATCCATGTCCCACAGTGCGTGCCCCGCCGGCAGCGGTTCGATATCGAACACGTCCAAGCTGGCTCCGGCGATCTCCTTCGCTTCGAGCGACGCCGTCAGATCCTCAAGGTCGACAATGGCGCCGCGTCCGATATTGATCAGAAACGCGCTTGGCTTCATCTGCCGGAACTGCTCCCGTCGGAAGAGCTTTTCCGTGTCGGGCGTATGAGGTGCGGCGATCACGACAAAATCGCTTTCACCGAGCAGATCCGGTAATCGATCAGGTTTCCAGAGTGCTTCGACGCCTTCGGGCGCTTCGGAGCGCACCGGATCGATCGCAACCACGCGCATCCCGAATGCGAGCCCCCGGCGGGCGATCTCCGAGCCGATGTGACCAAGACCGACGACGCCAAGTGTCGCGTCCGCCAAGTGCATGTGCGTGCGGTCGATGGCATTGGCAACCCCGGGGCCCGTCACGAAACCCGCCCGAGCTGCCTCGCCGCCGATCGGCTCCCAGTGACCTCTCACCTGCTGACGGATGTAGAGGTGCAGATTGCGCGCGAAGCAGATGATGTATCCGAACACCTGGTCGGCGATCACGTCGGAGAAGAGCCCGCGCATGTTCGACAGTTGGCACGGATGGGCGATCAGCTCCGGAAAGACGTAGTGCTCCAGGCTCGCCGTCGGCGACTGTACCCAGCGAAGTTTCGTCGATGCCGCTAGCAATGGAGGTGTCAGGCGGCCGATGAAGCCATCGGCGTCTCGGATAGCGGTCAGGGCCTGCTCTTCGTCCGCGGCGTTGATAACTTCCGTCGAGCCCGCCGCCTGCACAATCTGATCGAGACGTACCTGTTCAACAGGGGGGTGAATCACAAGCTTCATCATGTTTGCTGGGGTCCGGCCGACCCGGAGCTCATACGCAACGTTGGCGCTTGGCAACCCTGGCGCTCGGCAACCCTGGCCATTATAGACGGGCAGCCGGCATGCAGTGCCCGATCGTCCTGGGCCGAGGAGCGAGGGACTCCCTCGTCGTGACATCGGTGGTGATCTCAATGGGTCGATGCAACACCTTTCCTGGAAGGAAAGGTGAAGTGCAAGCCTAAGAAACTAAAAGGGTAACGATGAGGATACAGCGCTTCCCTCTGGGTCCTGTTGAAGTACAAGAAGTCACGTGGTTGTGGTTGGGGCCTCGGATGGTGGGTAAGCCACTTGTCCCTCTCGGCGTTCGGATACTCCAGGCAAAGGACTTAACGTGGGTGTTGCGTTGACCGGTTGAGCCGGCAGTTGTTCCCGACATCTAACTGAAGACTGGGCGTTCCGGCTATCGCAAAACTTGATTCGCTGGTCAAGAAGTTGGCTGTCCCTGTGCGACGGGTTCAATCGCAGCGCAGCGCCGCCGTTGGATCCAGCTTCGCCGCTTGGCGGGCGGGAAGGTAGCTCGCTAAGAGCGCGGCAGCCATCATGACCACAGCAACCAAAGCAAACGTCAGCCAGTCCAGTGGCTCGACGCCGTAGAGAAGGCTTCCCAGAATGTGCGTCAATCCGGCCGCGGCAATCAGGCCAATGACCACACCGGGCACGGCTATGAAAAGCCCTTGACGTAGAATCATCCCCACCACCTGTGACCGCTCTGCACCGAGAGCGATCCGCAGTCCGATCTCGCGAGTCCGCTGTTGCACCGAGTAACTGATCACACCGTAAACCCCCACCGAGGATACGAGAAACGCCAGGCCAGCCAAGCCAGTCAACAGCAGCATCGAATAGTTGAGTTCCCAGACCGAGTCCCGAACAGCACGATCCAGGCTTTTGGACTGCTGCACATAGACGGCAACTTCAGGAAAACGCTCACGAATCCGGTGAACAATCGTTGAGAGGAGTGAGTTCCTGTCTTGGAAACTCTTGGCCAATATCGAACCCCAGGATTTGGGGGTCTGGCGCGCTGCTTCGTACACGATCGGCCGTGGAGGTTCCCGCAATCCGTCTTCGCGAACACTCCCCACGACACCAACTACGGTCATATCGGTGTGTCCATTCCTTCGGGCCTTTCTGATTGTCTTACCTAGGGGGCTTTGGGCAGGCCAAATACGTCGAGAGACTTCCTCGTTCACAACGGCCACCGGAGTCGAACCGGTCGAGTCCGTCTCGTCGAAGACGCGACCCTCAAGGAGCGGTATACCCAGTATCTGGAAATAGCCGGGGTCGGCCCAAACGTTCCCAGCTGAAATCTGATCCGTCAGGGAGTCTCGTGCGCTCTAAATTGCAGTGCGAATGTGGTCTACCGGAGCCATCGGAGCGGAACTGCCAAAGGTGAAGCCCTCGATGCTTGGGATACTCTGCATCTCCGCACGAAGGCTTTGCCAGAAAGCGCCATAGATCTGTTAGAAGTATCGTCGGCGCTCTTCAGGCTCCAACGCCCAGCCGGGAGGACTAAGTCCGAGGGCATTGATGGACACCGTGATGAGGCCGCTGGGTTGAAAGCCTGCCCCCTGTTCGTGAAGTTTCAAGAGACTCCTCACCGTCAGGCACGAGCCGATGGCGAGCACAACTGCCATAGACACCTGTGCGGCACTCAGATAGTGCTGCGCGCGCCTTTCCATCCTGCTGCCGATCGAACTCGTGGATCCTTCCCTGATCCAGGTTGCCAACCGAAAGGAGGTTCCTCGGAAAGCGGGAAGCAACCCCATGAGAATGCCGTTAACGAGGGCTACCCCGATAGCGAACGTGATGACCCACGGGTCGACACCGATGTGGTCGGCCCCGAGAACATGAGATGCTACACTCTCCGGCACCCACGAGCGGAGACAGCTTGTCAGAAGGCCCGCAACCACAAGCCCAAGAAGCGCGCCAGCAAAAGACAGGAGGACGTTTTCGGTGATGAGCTGGCGGATCAAGCGACTCCGGGCGGCGCCGATGGCGGATCGAATCGCAAGCTCCGACGTTCGCTTCTGCGACCGGACCAAGACAAGACCCGCGATGTTCAGGCAAACAATCACCAGCACCAGGCCGGAGGCGGCTAATAGCAGTCGCAGTGGATCGCGGACTCCCGCGGTGGCCTTTTCGGAAACGGGATTGAGGACGTATCGCCAGTCAGTGTGCGTGTCAGGATGCGCCTCCGCCATCCGTTGTGAAAAGACGTCGGCCCTGGCTTGCGCCTGCTCCAGGGTCAGTCCCGCCTTAAGACGGGCAATCGCGCCATGGCTCCCGACAACATGGGGGGCACGATGAATGGAGAACAGCGGTCGAAAATACTTCTCGATGCGATAGTCGAAGCCAAAACCAGGCGGCATCACGCCGACGATGGTTGTAGGGCGCCCCGAACCGGCTAGATCATATGTCCGACCCACAACTCCGGGGTCTGCGCCAAATCGGCTTTTCCAGAACGAATGCTGCAAGATAACCACTTCTGGGCCATCGTGGGTAGCCTTAGCCCTGAAGTCATCTGAATGAAAGCATCGGCCAAGAAAGGGGTGAACTCCGATAGTCGAGCAGAAAGCTTCGTCTACTTGCTCACCCCAGTAGATTTCGTTCTCGAAACGGTAGGAATCGTGATAGAAGCAGGACAGGCTGTCGAACAATCCTGAATTGTCACGCCAGTCATAGCAATCACCGCGCGAAATCTTCTCGGTCCTCATGCCCTTCTTGTCATTGATGCGCTCGAGAAAAACGAGCTTCTCCGGGTCTTTGTAAGTTGGCGGTTGAAGCAGAATCGCATTGACCACGGCAAAGATCGCCGTGCCGACGCCGATTCCCAGCGTCAGCGTCACCAGAACAGTCGCAGTGAAACCTGGATCCCGACGGAAGGAACGGAACGCAAAACGCAAATCTTGGAGTAGGCTGTCTATGAATGGGATCCCTCGCCGATCCCTGTACTCTTCCTTCACCTGCTCCAGACCGCCAAGCCGGAGTCGCGCTTGCCTTCGCGCTTCCTTCGCGCTCATCCCGCTGCGGACGTTGTCCTGCTCCTCCATCTCCAGGTGAAACCGCAGTTCGTCGTCGAGGTCGGCATCAAGCCGGCGCTTGCGAAAGAGCGCGGATATCCTGGTGACAATTGAACGCAGCCACGTCATTGATGATCCCCTCTCTTGTCTTACCGGCTTTTACGACGCGGGTTGGAGAAACCGGGCCACCAGCGCCACCATCTGTTCCCAGTTCCGCTCCTCGACGGCGAGCCGCTTCTGTCCCTTCTTCGTCAGCGAATAGAACTTCGCGCGGCGGTTGTTGTCCGAGGTGCCCCACTTCGCCGCGATCCAGCCCTTCTGCTGGAGCCGCAGCAGCGCCGGGTAGAGCGTCCCCTGGTTCACGGCCAGTACGCTCGCAGATACCTGCTCGATGCGCTTGGCGATGGCCCAGCCGTGCATTGACCCCATGGAATCTAGCGTCTTGAGCACCAGCAGGTCGAGCGTGCCTTGCAGAATGTCGGTTTTCGCTTCGCCCACTTGTCGCTCCTTTTGAGAATCGACAAAAGTATAGAGAAACTCTTGTTGAATGTCAACAACACTCAAGACGGCCGGAGCCCATTGCGGATCGTGCTCACGAGGAATCCCCGAGAACCGGATTCGGTGTGCTTAGAACGAGGATGCGGAGACGCGTTGGTAATCGGAAGGTTTGAGGCGCTGTCGACGGCGGCTGATCCAACCGTGGAGCAGAGCGGAGCAAAGGACCAAAGCGGCCCATGCCGACAGCGGCAGGTCGTGCCAAACAACCTCGGCATACACCAGCCCGGAGCCGAGATAGCCGAGGGCCAGCAGACCGGCCAACGCCATCCCGAAACGTTGCTGTGCCCAAGAGAAGACGCAGCCCAGCAGCCCCAGCAAAAGCAGTAACGTCGTCAGCGGCTCACTCACGCTTTCCGATTCCGAGGCTTTCCACCACGAAAGCTGAACCAGCCCAGTGACAATCAAGATGCGCAGCAGCAGACTCATAGGACCTCAAGCCTCTTATCGGCGGATCGCGGAAGAGTTTCTACACAAATCCGAACGATGCGCTGAGAGACTCGGGACAGCAGTTGAGACTTGCCGGGGAGGGGAGCTACGACTTGCTGCCCCGCGCTTTACGGGCCTTGGTCGCCCCGCTCTTCTTCGTCGGCAGTGGGTAGGCCGTCGGGATCAACGAATTCGAGAAGCTTGCGGGCGCCTCTTGCGGCAAACTGCCGAGGTGTTCATTGACGTAGCCAACGAACTCCTGCATCTGGCGCTGCATCTCTTCCATCTTCTCCCGCATGTTGAGGATGATCTCGACGCCGGCGAGATTCACGCCCAGGTCGCGCGTGAACGAGAGAATGACCTCGAGCCGCTCCATATCCGCCTCGGTGTACAGACGGGTATTGCCGTCGGTGCGTGATGGCTTGAGCAGGCCTTCGCGCTCGTAGAGCCGCAACGTTTGCGGATGAAGTTCGAAGCGGTCCGCCACGACCGAAATAGTGTAGGTGCCTAACGTTCTTTTCTTACGTGCCATCGCAGGTTAGTCGAACAAGGTAGCTCGAGGGTCTTGCGGGTTTAGGCTAACAAACTCTTTCATCATCGCTTTCGACGCTTCATCCGGAACCTCGGGAACAATGATCTTGACCTCCACGAACTGATCGCCGCGGTGGCTTGTGCGCGGGTTCAGTACACCCTTTTCCCGCAGTCGAAAGCGTTTGCCGGAGCTGGTCGCCGGAGGAATCTTCAGCCGTGCCTTTCCGTCGACGGTCGGAACGTCAATGCTCCCGCCTAGGATGGCCTCCGGAATCGTGATCGGCACCTGCATGTGAATGTCGTCGCCCTTGCGCTCGAAGACCGGGTGCGTGCCAACCCGCGTGATGATGTAGAGATCTCCCCCCGCGCCTCCACGTTGGCCGGCGTTGCCTTTACCGGGCACACGCAGCCGCGAACCGCTTTGGGCTCCGGGCGGAATGCGCACTTCGACTACCTCGGTGCGATGGAGTCGGCCTTGTCCTGCGCACGTCGGACACACGTCTCGCAGTTGTCCCGAGCCCTGGCAACGCGGGCATGTGAGATTAAACCGCATTGATCCCACGGTTTGATTGACCTGCCCCGAGCCTTGGCATTCCTGGCAGCTCACTGTGCCCTGGCCGATGTTTCCCGCCCCGCGGCATTGCCTGCAAGGCTCGTGCCGGGCTACGTTCAGCCGCAGGGTCGTGCCTTTGATCGCGTCCCAGAAATCGATGTCGACGCTGTACTCGAGGTCCTCACCGGCTTGTGCCTGAGCCGGGGTGTGCTCTTGATCCTGCCGGAAAAACTGCGAAAAGAGGTCGGAGAAGCCACCACCCCGTTCTTGACCCCGCGGCGGCCGGCCCGCCGCTCCGCCGGCTTGGGCGAAATCGGAGAAGTCGAAACCCGAGAAATCAAAACCGCCGGGTCCGTGCCCGCCCCCGCCCCCTTGGCCGCCCGGGTACGCCCCAGCTTCGGAGTAGAAGCCGTACTGGTCGTACATATCGCGCTTCTTCTGGTCTCCGAGGACACCGTAGGCCTCCTGGATAGATTTGAACTTCTCCTCGGCCGAGTTGTCACCGGGATTGACGTCGGGGTGGTACTTGCGGGCGAGGCGGCGGTAGGCCTTGCGCACTTCGTCGGACGAAGCGCCTTTCTTGACGTCCAGCGTCTTGTAATAGTCTTTTTGATCGGTACCCGTCACATCATCTCCCGGACACGGAGAAAGTTAGGTCTGTGCCCGCGGCTGCCCTTCGGATCAATGATACCCGGGGGGCCCGCCACGGGGTCCCTCTTCTTTCATGCGCGTCCGCCGAACCGGCGACTCACTTACGAGCCCTTCGGCTTCTCATCCACGTCGACGAACTCCGCGTCGACCGCATCCTCCTTGTTGTCCTCAACCCCTGCGCTCGCGCCGTCGGCGCCCGGCGTCCCGTCGGGAGCCGCTCCCGCCCCATCTTCCGGCGTGTCGGCGGACTTGTACATTGCTTCGGCAAGCTTGTGGCTGGCCTGCGTCAGATTGTCGACGGCGCTATTTATCGCCTCCGGGTCACCCTGCTGCACGGCTTGTTTCGTCGCTTCGATCGCGGTTTCAATCTGCTTGGCGTCGTCCTCGCTGATCTTGTCGCGATGCTCCTTGAGCGTGTTCTCGGTGCTGTAGATCATGGCGTCGGCATGGTTGCGGGCCTCCACCTCATCGCACTTCTTCTGGTCTTCCGCCGCGTGGCTCTCGGCATCGGTCGCCATCTTGTCGACCTCGTCTTTTGACAGGCCCGATGAGCTCGTAATCGTGATCTTCTGCTCCTTACCGGTTGCCTTGTCTTTCGCCGAGACGTTCAGGATGCCGTTGGCGTCGATGTCAAACGTGACCTCGACCTGTGGCACGCCGCGAGGAGCGGGCGGAATACCGACGAGCTGAAAAACGCCCAGCAAGCGGTTATCCCCGGCCATGGATCGCTCGCCCTGGTAGACCTTGATCTCCACGGATGTTTGGCTGTCGGCGGCGGTCGAAAAGACTTGACTCTTGCGCGTCGGAATCGTCGTGTTGCGCTCGATGAGTTGCGTGAACACGCCTCCCAGGGTTTCGATGCCGAGCGAGAGCGGGGTGACGTCGAGCAGCAGCACGTCCTTGACTTCGCCGCCCAGAACACCGCCCTGCACCGCGGCGCCAATCGCCACGACCTCGTCCGGATTGACGCCCTTATGCGCTTCCTTGCCGAATAGCTCCTTCACGAGCGCTTGCACGCGCGGAATGCGGGTCGATCCGCCGACGAGCACGACTTCGTCGATTTGATTCGGCGTAATGCCGGCGTCCGCCAGCGCCTTCTTGCAGGGCTCCAGGGTGCGCCGCAGTAGCGGCTCCATCATCTGCTCGAGATGCGCGCGCGTCAGCTTGAGCTGCAGGTGCTTTGGACCGCTTGCGTCGGCCGTGATGAAGGGCAAGTTGATCTCCGACTCCAGCAGAGTCGAGAGGTCCATCTTGGCTTTTTCAGACCCTTCCTTGAGGCGCTGCAACGCCATCTTGTCTCCAGACAAGTCGACGCCGTGCTCCTTCTTGAATTCACCGATAATCCACTCGATCAAAACCTGATCGATGTTGTCGCCGCCGAGATGCGTATCGCCGCTGGTCGCTTTGACCTCGACGACGCCCTCACCGACTTCGAGGATCGAGATATCGAACGTGCCTCCCCCGAAGTCGTAGACAGCGATCGTCTCGTTGGTCTTCTTGTCGAGCCCGTAAGCCAGCGCGGCCGCGGTCGGCTCGTTGATGATACGCAGCACTTCGAGCCCGGCGATCTTGCCCGCGTCCTTCGTGGCTTGGCGCTGCGAGTCGTTGAAGTAGGCTGGAACGGTGATCACCGCCTGGGTGACATTCTCGCCCAAGAACGACTCGGCGGCCTCTTTGAGCTTTGTGAGCGTCATGGCCGAAATTTCCTGCGGCGTGTACTCTTTGCCTGCCGCGGCGATCTTGACGACATCGGTGTTGCCCGCCAACTCGTACGGGACGAGCCTCATTTCTTCCTTTACCTCGTCCGCGCGCCGGCCCATGAACCTTTTGATCGAGAAAATCGTGTTCTCGGGGTTCGTGACCGCTTGACGCTTGGCGGCTTGTCCCACAAGGCGCTCACCCGTCTTTGTGAAGGCAACGACCGACGGAGTCGTGCGAGCCCCCTCTTGGTTCGGGACCACATTCGGTTGGCCCGCCTGCATAACGGCCACGACCGAGTTCGTCGTCCCTAGATCGATTCCGATGATCTTGCCCATGATGATTCTCCTTCTTCGCGCCCTGGGCTAAGTCCCAGTGCCTTCGCCACGCCAATCGGCTGCTACGGATTATTCCTTAGCTCCTAGCCATTATTAAACTTTAGTGCATCCTTGTCAAGGCATGCACTTCTTGTGCTTCTAAAATATCATAAGTTATTATTATGCAACACCTTAAGATTCTTGACGATCTGTAGATACACACTGCGGTGCATCTCACAGATCTCTGCATTCGAAAGGCCGCCGGCACGGACATGGCGGACTCCCCGGCGTTATAATTCGGACCTTCGAGCCGTGCTCCTCTACTCCATCACTGACCGGACTCAACTCCAAGGCAGCGTCGTTCACTTTGTCGAGAGCGCTGCCGGAGCCGGCGTGGACTGGGTCCAGATTCGTGAAAAGGATCTGCCTGACACCGAACTCTACGAACTTATGCGTGAGTGTGTCGCCCGAACCTCCGCCATGCCGGCCCGGCTCCTGCTGAACGGCCGGCCTGATATCGCACTTGCCGCCGGGGCCCATGGTGTCCACCTTCCCTCGGACAGCCCCTCTCCTGCTTCGGTTCGCAGGGTCGCCCCGCCCGGTTTCCTCATCGGCGTCTCTTGTCACCACCTTGCCGAGGTTCAGCGTGCGGAAGCTGAGGGTGCCGACTTCACGGTCTTCGGACCGGTCTTCGATACCCCGTCGAAGCGCCGCTTCGGCCCTCCCGTGGGTGTTGGTGAGCTGGCGCGCGCGTGCGACGCCGTTCGCATTCCGGTCCTCGCGCTGGGAGGAGTCACAATCGAGAATGCCTCCGCCTGCGTGGATGCCGGCGCGGCGGGTCTCGCGGGAATCGGGATCTTCCAAGCGTCTGAGTCTCTCGAATCGTCGGTCCGGGAACTGAGAGCACTCGGCGAGACGGGCTCTGTGGCAGAATAATCGCCTATGCCCAAGTTCTCAATTGCTGTGATCCCCGGCGACGGCGTGGGGCTCGAGGTCATGCCCGAAGCCCGCAAGGTTCTCGATTTAGTCTCGGTGCGCTACGACGTCGAGTTCGACTACACCGAGTTTGATTGGGGCACGGACCATTACTTCAATCACGGCCGCATGATGCCCGAAGGCGGCGTGGAAGAATTGCGGCCGTTCGACGCGATCCTTCTCGGCGCGGTCGGCCATCCGGACGTACCCGACCACGTCACGCTCAACGGTCTGTTGTTGCCGATTCGGCGGACATTCGACCAGTACGTCTGCGAGCGCCCCGCGAAGCTCTACCCGGGCGTCCCATCGCCGCTTGCCGACCCCGGCGAGATCGACATGGTCGTCGTTCGCGAAAACACCGAGGGTGAGTATTCGCAGGCCGGCGGATTCGTCTACAAGGATCTCCCAGGCGAGGTTGCCGTACAGACGTCGATCTTTACGCGGCACGGCGTCGAGAGGATTATCCGCCATGCTTTCGAACTGGCTCGCAAGCGCAAAGGGTGGAAGCGCGTCACTTCTATTACCAAATCGAACGCTCAGGGCTACAGCATGGTGCTCTGGGACCGTGTTTTCGCTGATGTCGCTGGCGACTATGAAGACATTGAGGCCGAATCGCTACTCGTCGATGCCGCAGCGATGAACTTCATTCGCCGCCCGCAGAGCTTCGACGTTGTGGTGGCGTCGAACCTGTTCGGCGATATTCTCAGCGATATCTCGGCCATGATCACGGGCAGCATGGGTCTCGCGCCCAGCTCGAATGTCAACCCGTCGCGCGAAGTGCCGTCGATGTTCGAGCCCGTCCATGGCTCCGCCCCGGATATCGCCGGTCAAGGCATCGTCAATCCCATCGCCATGATCCTCAGCGCGCGGATGATGCTCGACTTCTTGAATCTGTCGGATGCGGCGAGACTCGTTGAGAACGCGGTGTCAGCGGTCCTTGCCGAACGCAAAGCGCTACCGCGCGACCTGGGCGGAAGCGCCGCCGCAACGCAAGTAACCTCCGCGATTCTCGGCAAGCTACGCCAGTAGTAAATCGCGGCTTGACCGTAGATCCTCGAGTTCAGCGAAGCGCCGCCCCCGTGACTTTCACCACGCGCTGCTAGGCCGCTTCCGTCACCAATCGCTGCAAGCTCTTGGCGCAGATTGAGCTGCCTTTGAACTTGTCTCCGCCGGGACCGCCCCAGTGCGTCTCGAGGCTCACCATGCCGGAATATCCGTCCCGTACCATCGCCGACAATTGCCCGGTCCAGTCGACTTCACCGGCTCCGACGTCGCCCCACTCCATGCGGTCGCTTCCGGCTGGAAGCACGCCGTCCTTGGCGTGCACATGCAGGATGCGGTTCGCCGCGAGCCGGTTGTAACCGTCCGGGTAAGCGGTCTCGCCGGCGATATAGCAGTTCGCCGGGTCCCAAACGAGCCCGAAGTTCGGATGGTCGATGGCATCGAGCACCGGGACTGATTCCGAAGCCGTAGCGATGTTGCAGGCGTGCTCGTTCTCCAAACCAATTTTTACGCCCGCCGCGGCAGCCTTTTCGACCGCCCCTTGCAGCGCCTCAATGATTCGGGAAGTGACCTGCGTGGGTTCGACCGTTCGCCAGAAGCTGAACACGCGCATGATCGGCGCCTCGAAAAGATTCGCCAGCTCCAGAGCACGGTCCAAGATACGCGGTTGGTCCTCATAGGTATGAGCGGAGTGGAAGGCGTCTTGCTCGAAGCGATGGTCGATGTCGCCTCCATCGGGAAGCGTGCATTTGAAGACCGGCGAGGCGATCGACACTACTTTCAGACCGAATTCTTTCGCAAGGTGGTCGACTTGGCGGACTTCCTCATCATTCATGTCGACGAGGTTCTTGTCCCAGACGGTGCGCAGCTCAAGAGCGGGGATGCCCATCTCGACCGCCGTCCGGCAGACTCTCTCAAAATCCTGCGTGAATTCATCGGTGATAATTGCTACGGGAAAGTTCGCCATAAGGCGAATAGTTTAGCCCATCCGCCCTCCGTCTTACCGCGTAGGAGTTGACGAACCTTTGAGCCCGTGCGGAGCGAGCCGCGCACGGCCTGAGCGCCCCTGCTCTCTTGCGTTTGGGTAACATCGACCCCTACAATGAAAGCGATAGGGCTTACTGGGGCGCGATTCCAAAGTGGGCAAAAGCCCACTTTTTTATTGCGCTGAAGAATGGCGGACCCATGGGCTGGGCGCGAGAGCGGATTCAACAGGATATTTTGGAAATTGCGGAAAGGGTAGCCTCTTCGGCCGGATTGGAGGTCGTCGATGTCGAGCTGCGCGGTGGCCCGCGCAACGGCGTCGTTCGGATCTTCATCGACGGCCCCGAGGGCGTTTCCCTTGCCAATTGCGAGGAGATTTCGCGGCAGATGGGGCCGATTCTCGATGTCGAGGATCTGATGCCCGGTCCCTACCGGCTGGAGGTTTCTTCGCCGGGGTTGGATCGAAAGCTCGTGAAACCGACTGACTATGAGCGCTTTACGGGTAAGAGGGCGCGGATCAAGATGCGCCGGCCGATTGACGGGCGTAAGCAGTTCACGGGCTGGATCGAGGGCTACAGCGATGGTGCCGTGAATGTGGATAGCGAAGGAACCTTGAGACGACTGCGCTTGGAAGATATCGACCAGGCGCGACTCGTCGTGGAGATGTAACCCGACTTTTCTTGAGGGCAAAATGGAGAACCTTTTCGGTCAAATCGAGGACTTGAGTCGTGCCAAGAGCATCGATCCCCAGATCGTGATCGATGCTCTCAAGGACGCGATCGTGGTCGCCGCCCGCAAGTACTACAAAACGGGTGAAGAGTTGGTTGCGAACTACAACACCGAGTCCGGCCAGGTGGAAGTGCACGCGGTGAAGATCGTCTCGGAATTGGTGGCCAATCCGGCTCGCGAGATCAGCATCAGCGATGCCCGCGTCCTCCAGCCCGAAGTCGAAGTCGGGCAGGAGATCCGGTTCCAGAAAAATACCGAGGGATTGGGCCGCATTTCCGCGCAATTGGCAAAGCAGGTCATCTTCCAGAAGATCCGCGAGGCCGAACGGGAAACCATCTTCAACGAATATTCCGGCCGCATCGGCGAAATCGTTCCTTGCACCGTGAAGCGCATCGAGGGGCCGGACCTGATCGCCGACATCGGCCGCACCGAGGCGCGCCTGCCCCGGCGTGAGCAGTCACGGCTGGAAAGCTTTTCCCCCGGTGACCGTATCCGCGTCGTAATCAAGAACATCGAGAAGGCCGGCCGGGGTCCCGCGGTGATTGTGTCCCGCGCCTCCGAGGAGCTGGTCAAGACGCTGTTTGAGCAGGAAGTCCCCGAGATCTACGACGGGACCGTCAAGATCATGGCCTGCGGACGTGAAGCCGGCGAGCGCACCAAGATCGCAGTTCAGTCGAGTGATCGCGATGTCGATGCCGTCGGTGCGTGCGTCGGCATGAAGGGCATGCGCGTGCAGTCGATCATTCGCGAACTACGCGGCGAGAAGATCGACATCATCGAATTCTCTGAAGAACCTGTCGACATGGCAAGCCGTGCCCTGAGCCCGGCGAACATCAGCCGTGTCGCGATCATCGATCCCGTGGCGCGTCACCTCGAGGTGATCGTCGAGGAGACTCAGCTTTCGCTTGCGATCGGCAAGAAGGGCCAGAACGTCAGGCTCGCCGCTAAGTTGATGGGTTGGCGGATCGACATCAAGAGCGAAGACGAGAAACGTCAGGAGGTCGAGTCCGCCATGGCGGCGATGACCGGTTCGGGTACGCCGGTCAGCATCCTGATCGAGCACGGCTTGACCGATAAGCTCGTGGACAAGCTGGTCGAAGCCGAACTATCCACCGTCGAGCGGCTCGCTGACATGACGCCCGAGCAACTCGAAGAGATCCCGGGCATCGGACCGAAAATGGTCGAGAAGATCACTCTCGCCGTCGGCGCGTACTTCGGACAGTTTGAGCAGGCCGTACCCGCCCAAGGGCTTCCCGACATCGATCAGGGGCCGGAAGAATGGCCCGCCGATGGCGAAGGCGAGCCCGAAACCGATGAGCAAGCGGCCAAATCAGCCGCCGCTTCCGTCATGCCCGGTCTACCCGTCGAAGGCGCGGATGTGGACGAATACGACGACATCGATTTTGATACCATGGACGAAGACTCCTCTTATTCTTCCGACGAAAACGACGAAAAAGAGGATCAAGTCATTCACTCCGACACGGGGAGCAACGAAGAACAACCCCAGCCCTCCCCCGTCGTCGAATCAACACCACCAGCCGAGGACGATGTTCATGACAACCTGACGGCGAAGGAGTCCGAGCAGTCTTGAGTAAGACGAAGAAAATGCGGGTCAACGAGCTGGCTCGACAGCTCGAGGTGAAAGCGCAAGCGATCATCGAAGTCTTGCCGAAAGTCGGCGTTACCGAAAAGAAGACGCACTCAAGTTCGGTCGACGACGACACAACCCAAAAGATCCGCGAGTACTTCCGCCAACAGGATCAGGACAGCCAGCCGACGACGGAGTCGGCTGAACAGGCACCGCCCGTCAAAAAGGCGCCCGTTCCACCCGCGGCACGGCGAACTGCTCCGCGACCAATGAAGCCATCGATTCAAGCCGGTCCGAAAGTTGCGCCCCTACGGCCTCCCGTTATGGCGCTCCGGCCCCCGTTGAAGTCAGCGCCGCCGGTTGCTCCTCCCACACCTCCCGTACCCGCCAAGGCGGTCGCCAAGGTAGTCGAAGCGGCGCCAACACCGGCTCAACCCGCCGCTCCCGTTGCTCGTGTGACGCCATCGCTTCCCGGCGCCGCGCAGACGAAACCTGCGGGTGCTCCCGGGCATCCGGTTAAACCCATTCCAAAACCGGCGCCGGCGAGCGGTTCCATTTCGCGAGGCCCGCGTGCTCCCTTTAAGGCGGAAGCCAGGCCCTCTGCTGTACCCGGTTCGCCGATCCGCCCGCCCGTAGCTGGGGCCGCGCCGGCGGCTCCACGGACGCGTGCTCGCGTTCCAGGACGGAGCCCTGTGCGCACACCGGTGGTTCGCACCCCCGGAACGCCGCCGCCGTCGAAGCCCATACCCGGCAAGCCTATCTACGCCCGTGCACGTCGACCCGGGGCTCCCGGGGTGCCGACGCCGGGCGCCCGCTTCCCCGGAGCGCGAGGTCCGCATCCAGGTGGCCCTTTTCCTAATCAACCCGGCCGTCCCCACGGGCGTCGTCCGCCAAGGCCGTCACGCCCCCGCACAGTCAGGGATCGTGAGGCGGAACGCGAGGCAAAGGTACTTCGGCGGCAGGCCAGTCGCGTCGCCGTAGTTGCACCCAAGGCGACCATCACGGAGGTCACCGTCAGCGCCGGCACCACCGTCAAGGAACTTGCCGAGAAGCTTGGCATGAAAGCCAACCTGATCATTAAGACTCTTGTGGATCGAGGCCTGTTCGCGACCATCAACCAGACGCTCGACATGGAGATGATTCAGGATCTCTGCAAGTACTTCGGCGCCACAGCCACCGAGCTGACTTACGAAGAGGAGTCCATGCTCGAGTTGGAAGAGACGCAGGAGGCGACTGATCTGCAGGAACGAGCTCCGGTCGTAACCGTGATGGGTCATGTGGACCACGGAAAGACGTCTCTGCTGGATGCCATTCGTAAAACCAACGTGGCCGAGCGCGAGGCCGGCGGTATCACCCAGGCCATCGGCGCCTACCATGTCGAACATGATGGCCGCCACATCGTATTTGTCGATACGCCAGGTCACGAAGCGTTCACCCGTATGCGGGCACGTGGTGCCCAGAGCACCGACGTGGTCATCTTGGTCGTCAGCGCCGACGACGGCGTGATGCCCCAAACCATCGAGGCGATTGATCACGCTAAATCGGCGAACGTTCCGATCATCGTCGCCATCAACAAGATCGATATCCCAGGATCCGACCCGGATCGCGTCAAACAGCAACTTTCCGACCGCGGTTTACTGCCCGAGGACTGGGGCGGCGATGTCGTGATGGTGCCCGTTTCGGCCATCAAGAAACAGAATCTCAATCACCTCCTCGAGATGGTTCTACTTGTCGCCGATCTGCGAGAACTCAAAGCCAACGCTAATCGCCCGGCGGTGGGCACGGTTCTTGAGGCCAAGCTTGATCGCGGTCAAGGCCCGGTGGCCACGGTCTTGATTCAGAACGGCACTTTGCGCAACGGCGACTACTTCCTAGTCGGATCCGTTCTCGGCAAAGTCCGCGCCATGATCGACGACCGCGGCAAGAAGGTTAAAGAGGCGCCTCCTTCCACGGCGGTTATCGTGCTGGGTCTGCAAGGTCTGCCCGACCCGGGTGACACGCTCCAAGTCGCTACCGACACCGACAAGGCAAAGAAGATCGGCGGATACCGCGAAGACAAGGCCCGCGAGCAAGCTCTGGCCAAGTCATCGCGCCTGTCGCTTGAGCAGTTCCAGGAACAACTGCGCGCGGGCGACATCAAGGAACTGCCGCTTGTCCTCAAGACGGACGTGCAAGGCTCGCTGGAAGTCCTGACCGACGCGCTCAACAAACTCGCGAACGAAAAGGTTAAGGTCAACTTCATCCATACCGGCGTCGGTGCGATCTCCGAATCCGACGTACTGCTGGCCACGGCCGCCAATGCCGTCATCATCGGATTCAGCGTGCGGCCCGAGAAGACAGCCACCACCTTGGCCGAGCGCGAGGGTGTTGACGTCCGTCTTCACACCATTATTTACAAATTGATCGACGAGATTAAGGCGGCAATGACCGGTCTACTCGATCCGATCACGAAAGAGACTCCGCTTGGCCGCGCCGATGTCCTCGACACCTTCCGTGTCAGCAACGTCGGAACGGTTGCCGGTTGCCTCGTCCAGGAAGGCCGCTTCACGAACAAGATGGAAGTTCGCCTGTTGCGGGACAACGTCGTCGTCTACACAGGCAAGGTTGGTTCACTGCGCTGCTTCAAGGATGAAGTCGCCGAAGTCCGCACCGGCCAGGAATGCGGCGTGGGCATCCAGAACTTCAACGATGTGAAGAAGGGCGACGTGATTGAGGCGTTCACCTCCGAAAAGGTGGCGCAGCAAGTCTTTGACTAATGCTCACCGTCGGGCTGCTGACGCTTCAACTCCATATCGAGCACGCCCATTCGCTTAAAGAGAAGCGACACGTTCTCAGAAGTCTCAAGGATCGCCTGCGGAAACGTTTCAACGTTTCCGTCGCCGAGGTTGATGGGCAAGACACTTGGCAAAGGTCCGTCGTAGCCGTCGCCATGGTGTCGGGAGACCGCCAACGAGTCCAAGACCTTCTCGCGAGAGTCGAAAGTGAGGCGGAGCGCATTCTCGGCGGCGATCTCGTAGGCAGCGAGCTGGAGTTCTCGTGAATCGCCGCGCTCTCGCTGTGTTGGTGCTCTTTTTATCGGCACCCGCCTTCGCGCTACTTGCCTCTGGCGCCGACAAATCCACCCAGCTTCAGCGTTACGAAGCCAATGCGTCGATCATGGGATCGACGTACACCATCGCCGCCTTTGGCGAACATCGCGGCCAACTTGCTTCCACCGTTCGAGCGGCCTTCGACGAAGCGCGCCGGATTGATCGCTTTCTCAGCAACTACAAGCCCGACAGCGAACTGAGCCGAATCAACCGCGAAGCATCGGACGGCCCCGTTCAGATCTCCATCGAGATGGCGGACCTTCTCTTAGATTGCCTGGAATACAGCCGCGCCAGCGAAGGCGCGTTCGACATCACCGTCGGCGCTCTGATGAAGGTCTGGGGCTTTTACAAAGGGAGCGGCGAACTGCCCTATGCTTGGCAGCTTGCGGTAGCGCGCCGAAAAGTTGGTTTTGAGTATCTCACGCTGGACCGAGAGACGAAGACCATACGCATCCTTCGCGGAGGACTCGAACTCGACCCGGGCGGCATCGGCAAAGGCTATGCCGTCGACCGCATGGCCGAGGTTCTGCGCGAAGCCGGGGTCTCCGCGGCATTCATCAGCGCGGCCGGCAGCAGCCTCTACGCCATCGGCGCTCCGCCTGATAATCCCGCGGGTTGGCCGGTCCGCATTCGTGATCCCAAAGACCCCGCCGCCACAGCGGCCAAGCTCCACCTCAAGGATCAGTCCCTGTCCACCTCCGGCGCCTATGAGAAATTCTTCGAGGCGGATGGCGAGGTGTATAGCCACATCATGGATCCGCGCACCGGGATGCCCTCTCAAGGCGTTGTTTCGGTCTCCGTGCTTGCGCCCTCTACTCTAGACAGCGAGGCATGGACGAAGGCCTTCTTTGTGAATGGCTGGGATTGGTCCGTCAAGAACAAGCCGAAAGACTTCCGGGTCTTCCTGTGCCCTGAAGAGCAATCCTGTACTTGGGTGCCTTAGTGGTTTCAAGCCGAGCGCATACGTCGGATCAACGCCTCAATCTCCAGCCGCATTTCCTCCGCCGAGTGGGCCTGATAGCGCCGGCCATGCCCAGGGAGCACCCACTCAAACTTAAACGCAAGTAGCCTTTCCATCGACTCAACCTGCCTGCGCCAGTCATACCAACAAACCCGCCGCGATGCATTGAGCGCCCCGACATTCACGGACCACCACAGGTGATCTCCGCTAAACAAATACTTGTCCCGATAGAGATAGACCACGCTGCCCCGCGTATGTCCAGGTACCGGAATCACCCACAGGTCATCGTCAATCTTCTCGGGTTCGTCGATATCTAATTGGACTTCGACCTCCGCGAGAGATCCTCTTGCTTCCACGCGATGGATGACTCGCTCGCAACCAAAACGGGCCGCGAACTTTGCGTGGTCGGCCACATCATCTTGATGCGTCAGCAGCATCCGCCGCACGCCGCCCATCGATTCGATGTTCCGCAGCAGGGGACCCGCGGCACGAGGCGAATCCACCATCCAGTTCCCCTCCGGCCGCTGAATCAGGTAGCTCGAAGCTCCGAACGACGATTCCGCGGCGTACCCGCAGTAGAAGATGTTGTCGTCCACCTTCTCCGGGAATCGAGATGCGGCATGCCGGGCGCTTCGATCGCTTACGGTCCCGATCGAACTCGTCGGACACGCCACGAGCGCCATCAAAGCCCGCTCTGTCTCTTTATCTGATGCGGGCTGATGGTGAACAACGGAAAGTTCAATGTCCTCATCGCGCGCGAAAACCACTGGCGCAACAAAGCGGCACGTATCGCAGTCAATGCACGAGCTGTCGACGAAAAACTCACCCTCGACATTCTCGTTGAGCCGTTGAGAGAGGGCAGCCATTTGGAAATCCGTCGCGGTCAGTCCTCGGTCAAGATGGCCTTTTTGCGCGTCTCGCCATCCACCTCGGCGCCCCCACCGTTCGCAACTCGATGTGAACGAGGCGGGCCGTTCGACCCGAGTAGCGACTTGACCGTTCCGAATTGAGACTCCGGCCCCGCAGCCGGCAAGGGTTCCGGCAGAGGACGGTAAACCCAGGCCAGTCCCCGCCCTCCCCAAGCAAACACCCACTGGATGTCCTCGATGATCACGTAGAGCACCGGGACGAGTACCAGCGAGATCACCGTCGCAAACAACACGCCGAATGCTAACGCCACTGCCATCGGGACGAGAAACTGCGCCTGCACGCTCTTCTCAAGGATCAGCGGAGTGATGCCGGCGGCGGTGGTAAGCGAGGTCAGCAAAATCGGGCGGAAGCGCACCTGCCCAGCCAGCCGGACCGCCTCGAGCAAGTCCTTGCCATCGCCTCGATGATTGTTGATGTAGTTCACGAGTACGAGGCTGTCGTTTACCACGACGCCCGTTAGCGCCACCACGCCCAACATCGACATGATGCTCAACTCATGCCCAGTAATTGCGTGCCCCCAGACAGCTCCCACAATCCCAAACGGTACGGCTGTCATCACAATCAGTGGCTGCACATACGACTTGAACGGAATCGCCATCAGCACATAGATCACGAACAGCGCGACACTAAACCCGATTGCCAACTCATTCAGTAGATCCATTTGTTCGCGCTGTTGTCCCTCCATCGTGAAGCCTACGGCCGGGTATTCCTTTTCGAGCAAAGGATTCAAGAAAGTCCGGCCTACGTCCTCGATCACCGTGTTCTCGTTCGTCACCGACGCATCCACCTCCGCCGTTACGTTGATCACCCGCTGGCGGTCGACGCGCCGGATATTCGCGAACCCCCGCCCCAGCGAAGCCTCGGCGACGGTCGAGAACGGCACCTCGACGCCCGCGGGTGTTCGAATACGCATCATTTCCAGATCGCCCAACGAACTTCGCTCGTCCTTCGGGTAGCGCACCATCACGCGGATATCGTCGCGCCCACGCTGAATCCGCTGCGCCTCTTCGCCGTAGAACCCCTGGCGCACTTGGTTCGCGAGGTCCTGAAGTGTCAGCCCGAGTCCCTCTCCTTCCGAATTCAGAGCCAGCTTGACCTCCGGCTTTCCGCCTCGGAACGAATCCGAGATGTCATACACACCGGGATACTCGGAAAGTTTGACCTTCAACTCTTCGGCCACTTGGCGCAGTGCTTCGGTGTCGCGGCCACGAAGCTGAAAATTGATGTCCTCCGCCGCTCCCATTAAGTCCGATGCGAACTTCAGCTCGACCGCGCCTGGAATCGGGCCCGTCAAATCCCGCCAGCGGCTAGCCAATTCGCTGCTCGGAATCGTGCGCCCTTCGGAGGGTGTTAGCTCGATGCCGATCTCACCAACATGAGACCCCAATCCTCCGCCGGTCTTACTGCCCGCGTTTTGACGGTTTTCCGTCGTCAGCGGCTGATTCCCGACGGTCGCCAGCACATGCTGAAACACTTTCTCACCGGAGTCGGACTCGATCTCGCGTTGCAACTCTTCCGCCGCCGCCTGCATCTTCTTGACCGCCCGCTCGGTCACCGTTGCAGGCGTCTCTAACGGAAGTGTGACCGTGCCGATCACGTAGTCGGCTTCCACCTGTGGGAAGAAGGTGAACTTCAGGAAACCGCCGCCTACCAAGCCCACAGTCAGCATCAGCGTGGCCACCGCAACCGATACCGCTGCATAGCGCCAGTTCAGCACAAGCTTCAACACCGGGCCGTAAATGCGGCGGATGAACGACTGCAATCCCCAATCGAAGAAGTCGAAAAATCCGTCCCAAATCCGTATCAGCAGATTCCGCCGCCGGCTCCTATCTTTTGCGCCGTGGCTTGCGAGGTGATGCGGCAGCACAAGCTGCGACTCCAACAATGAGAACAGCAACGTTGGGATCACCGCTAACGGAATCACCCGCCAGATCTTCCCCATGTAGCCCGGCAGGAACAGCATCGGCCCGAACGCCGCCACCGTCGTCAACACCCCGAAGACCACTGGGATCCCCACGATCCGCGTTCCGTAAATCGCGCCGGCGATGCCGGTCTTCCCCTGGCTCTGCTCCGTAAAGATACTCTCGCCGACGACAATCGCGTCGTCCACCACGATTCCCAGCACCAGAATCATCGCGAACAGCGAAATCATGTTGATCGAACCGCCGTACAACGGCACCAGCACCAACGTGCCCAAAAATGAAATCGGAATCCCGATCGTCACCCAGAAAGCCAACCGCATTCGCAGGAACAGCGCCAGGACGATAAACACCAGCGCCAGCCCGCTCGCCGCGTTCCTTAGCAGCAGTTCCATGCGGCCCCGCAAGAACTGCGAATCGTCCTTCCATACGTCGATCGCGATGCCTTCCGGCATCCCAGCTTTCGCTTGCGCCACGTAATCGTGAACAATCGACGACACCGTGATCGCGTTCTGGTTGCCTACGCGGAACACCCGCACCATCACCGACGGCCGGCCGTTGAAGAACGCCCACTCATCGGTATCCGTAAACCCGTCCACGACGGTCGCGACATCTTCGAGATACAGCTTTGTCCCGTCCGATTTCGTCAACAACGGCAGCTTCTCGAAATCCCTGCCGATGTAAGCCTGTCCCTTCGTCCGCAGCAGGATCTCACCCGTGGCCGTCTTTAGCGAACCACCCGGCAGATCCAGCGAGAACTGCCGTACCATCCGCGCTACGTGATCGAACGTCAGGTTGTGCCGGCGCAACACGTCTTCCGATATCTCGATTGATATTTCGTAGTCGCGTGCGTTGACGAGATCAGCGTGCGTTACTCCGGGCAGATCCATGATCTCGTCACGAACCCGCTCGCCCAGCAGCTTCAGCGCCTTCTCATTTGCCTCCCCGGAGATCGAAACGTTGATCACCTGCCTGCGGTTCAGAATCTCCCGCACCACCGGTTTTTCCGTTTCATCCGGGAACGTGTCAATCGAGTCGACGCGCGACTTGATGTCGTCGAGCAACCGGCGCAAGTCATACCCCGACGCCACTTCGACCGTGACCGTCCCGTTGCCCTCCGACGCCGTTGATGTGATCTTCTTGATGCCGTCCAGATCTTGAATCTCTTCCTCGATCCGGACGCAGACCGTCTCTTCGATCTCTTCCGGTGTGCCGCCGCGAAAGTCGACCGCCACGGTCACCATGTCGATCGCGTATTCCGGGAAGATCTCTTTTTTTAGGCCCGGGATCGTCACCGCCCCCATCACGACGATCACAATCATCAACAGGTTGGCGGCAACTCCGTTACGGGCAAACCAGGAAATCATCGATAACTCCGCTTTCTCTCTAGGACACAGGAGCGGCGTCCGCTTCTGCCTCGACCACTTCCACCTTCATCCCATCGACGGCTGTTTCAAGGTTCGAAAGGCAAACCCGCTCGCCCGCCTTCAGACCTGATCGCACCAGCACGCGCTCGCGCTCCGCCCGCAACACTTCCACCGGCCGGAACTCCAGACGGTTGTTCTCATCAACAACGTAAACCTCGTCCCCGACCCGCACTGCGGAGCGCGGTAGAATGACCACTGACGAAGCCCAGTTCCCTTCGATCTCCGCCTCGACGAACATTCCCACCGCCAGCGGAGGCCGCCCCGCGCGTTTCCCCGGACCGTATGGGTCCGCAACACGCGCCACCGCCTGCACCATGCGGCTCTGCGGATCGATCTCCGCTTCCGTGCGAACAATGCGCGCCTGCCAAGTGTGCTCCCGTCCCGCGAACCGCGCCCGTAGCGTGACCTTCGGCCCTTTCGCCTCACCTTCCCGACCACGAAACGCTAAAGGCAAATTGACAAACGCCAACTGCTCATCGGGAATCGGCAGCCGTACCTCCGCGAAGTCCACGGCATACACGCGTGCCACCGGCGCACCCCGCGTCACGAACTGTCCGACGTCCACACTCTTCGTGCGAATCCGCCCCGCGTACGGAGCCTTCACAACCGTGCGCTCCAGGTCATATTCGGCCTGCTCTAACGCCGCTTCGGCGGAAGCCAGCGTCGCCTTGGCCTGCGCCACCTGCGGTTCGCGGAACGTCAACGGCGTCGGGTCGCCCTGGCCCAGGGTCTCCCACTCCTTGCGCGCTAGGTCCGACTCTTCCTGCTCCGTCGCCAACGTCAGCTCCGACTGTGCAACCGCCGAGCGAGCACGAATAACGGCCAATTCATACTCTCGCCGGTCGACTTTCAGCAGTTCTTCGTCCTTCTCGAAAAAGCCACCAGAAGCCAGCGAAGACGACACCCACACGACGCGGCCCGTCACCTCCGGTACCAATTCCGTCTCCGTGCGCGGGAACACCGTGCCTTCCGCCTTCACAGTCAGTCGCAGGCCCGTCGGTTTCACCTCGAGTACGCGCACCAGCGGAGGCGGTATTGCGATCGGCTCCGTTTCCGGCTCCTCACGGGCGGCAATCATCGTTGTTGCGCCATACCAGCCGAGGCCCAGTACGAACAACGGCAACAGAATCTGGAGCAGTACCCTTACGGCTTTCATAAATCCTCCTCCGGCCCGTCTGCCGCGGATCGCTGTTGCAGTTCGTTCGCGGGAGCCGCCGCCGGAGCTTCAAAACCACCGCCCAGTGCCAAATGTAAATCGACGCGGTTGTCGAGCCGTTGCCGCCGCAGCGCAAGTAGTTGGCTCTCTGAATCGAGTGCCGTACGCTGTGACGAAAGCACTGTGATGATGTCCGCCAGTCCGCGTCGGTAGCGGTCTTCCGCCAGATTGCGAGCCGCAAGCGATTGCTTGGTCGCCGAAGCGAGCGCATCTTCCTGACGCGCCAGAATATTCTCGGCGGCCAACGCGATCTCTACCTCGGCGTACGCCCGCAGTAGCGAACTCTCATAGCGCGCCATCGCCTCGGTCACCATCGCTTCATCGCGAGCAACACCCGCTTTCAAACGGCCCCGGTTGTAGACTGGCTGAATCAAACCAGCGATCAAATTCCAGGCGAGCATCTCGCCATCCACCAAATCCCGTAGTGTATTGCTCGCGGTTCCGGACTGCGATGTGATCATGAACTGCGGACGCAGGTTCGCTCGCGATTGCGCCACCAGCGCATCCGATGCCAGCAACTCCTTTTCGACCGCCATCAAGTCCGGACGCCGATGCACCAACTCGGCAGGCAACCCGCCCGGAATATGCACCGGCAACCTGGGCAGGTCTTCCGCCAGTGCGTACTCGCCTTCCGGATACTGCCCTAGCAGGATCTCGATCTGTCGAATCGCCGCATCCAGTTGCGCCTGCCTCTGAGCGACTAACGCATTCCCACGGTGGACTTCCGTCAGAGCCAACCTCAAGTCGAGAGAAGGTCCCAACCCACGCTCATACCGTTCCCTGATGCTGGTGACCGACGTGTTGAAGCTCGCCAGCGTCGCCCGCGCCAGCGACACTTGCCGTTGCGCCTCGATCGCGGCGAACCATGCTTTCGCCACCTGCCCGGAAAGCGACAACCGCGACGCCGCCACGTCTGACTCGCGCGCGCCTACCATCGCCAGCGCGCTGGCTTCGCCGCTCTTGATGCGGCCCCACACATCCGGTTCCCAGCTCAGCGCCAGGTTCACACCGGCGCTCCCATAGGTCGTCGATAGAACGCTGCCTTCACGGCCCGGAATCGGCAACCCCACGAAGTTCTGCCGCTGTCGTCCTCGGTTCAGGTTCAGGTTGATCGTCGGACGTAAGTCCGCGCCCGCGATCCTCGCTTCGGCCTGTGCCGCTTCCACTCGCGCCGCTGCCGCCCGCAAATCGTAGTTGTGCTCCAGCGCCGTCCCGATCGCGCCATCAAGCCCCTGGTCACCCAGGTAGTTCCACCAGCGAGCCTCCGACACGCCCGTGATCGATCGGCCGCCTGTCCATTCCTCCGGTGCCTTGAGGCTCAGCGGATGCGGTGGCGCTTCGAACTTCTTGCCGCAGCCGGCCAACCCGAAGCCAAGCGCCGCGGCCAATAGCCAAACAACACGCCTCACGCGCCACCCCCTACTTCGACGCCCACCTGTTCCTCCGCGGATTCCGCCTGCCGCAACGATGGGATCAAAGGCGTCTGCATTCCCGCCGCCGCGAATTGCACCATTCGTTCCGTTGTTGCCTCGACATCGCTCGTGTCGCACGCGCCTCCTGAGATCCGGCGAAGCTTCTCGCTGTCGAGCAACGTGTGCGCCATGACGCCGACCGCGAAGTGAATTCGCCAAAGCAACTCCGTCGCCGGCAGTTCGGGACACGCCCGCTGAAAGGCTCCCACGAAGCGCTCAATCACCTTGCTGAACAGCCGGTCGAAGATCGGCTGCAAGTGTTCTCCCGCCTCCGTGTAGAACCGCCCGCAGATCTTCATGAATGTCTGGCCGCGCTCCGGATCCATCGCAAGCTGGATCGCGGGTGTCACGAGCGCCCGCAGCACTTCTTCCACCGGTGGCGGCCCGTCACACTCCGCCTCCAGCTTGTCGAGCCACGCCAGCCGCACCTCGTTCACCGGACCCACGCGGCGCTCGAATACCGCCTCGACCAGCGCATCCTTCGACCCGAAGTGATAGTGGACCGCCGCCAGATTGACGCCGGCGTCGGCGATGATCGTCCGCAACGACACCGCATGGACGCCGTTGTCCGCGAACATCCGCTCCGCGACATCCAAAATCTGCTCTTTCGTGCCCGATGCCATTCAAAGCCACCCTTCTTGCACACCAGGGAAGGAGGCTGGCGCACAGAAATTCAAACGTATGTTTTAATCATACGTCTAACTGAATTCAAGGTCAACTCAAGAGTAAGCACAGCCCCCGCTCAATCAACTCCTCACTAAGCTCGGAGCCGCGCCAGTGAGGGTGCGCTGACCATCCGATAACGCCCGCCGCCGCCCACTGCTGCCGCAAGTTCGGATACGACCGCTCCGGCAGTCGCGCCGTGGCCGCCGAAAGCAGCCTCACCGCGTGCGCCAGCCTGGCTCTTGTTCGCGATCAAGCGGCCCTATCGCCCTCGCCCACAGACACAGTAATCTCCCACCTGCCAACGTCGGCCATTTTCTGCCACACTTGCCAGACGAACTCAATCCATCTTCCGCTCGCACCATCACACGACACGAGACATGAAACACGCTCCTAGAGCTATCCATCTGAGGAATTTACTAGTCTGTCTCACTGTGTCGCTGCTCCTAGTCGGCCCAGCAACCACCCAAACACGCCCTATGGCAGATGCAGGACCGATCAAAGACATCCGCAATCGGAGCATCCCTCATACCGACACATACTTCACAATGAAGCGCTACGCGACACTCGCCGAATGGGAGTCGCGTAAACAGCATCTCCGCCGGCAAGTCCTCTCCGCGGCCGGACTCTGGCCCATGCCCGAGAAGACGCCGCTCAACGCGCAGGTCTTCGGACGGATCGAACGTATCTCTGAGGGATTCTCCATCGAAAAAGTCCTGCTCGAAACCATGCCGGGATACTACCTCGGAGGCAATCTCTACCGCCCGCTGGAGCGCGGCAAGAAACGCCCCGCTGTTCTGCACACACACGGACACTACCAATACGGCCGGGTCGAGCACCAACATCGCATTCATCGCACGGTGCGGAGCGAAGCCGGACAGGCTCGTGAACACCGCTACCCCGACCAAGTGGCCTGGGCCGCTCCGATGTCGTCGCCTCCAACCATGGCGATGAATCTCGCCATGCAAGGCTATGTCGTCTTCCTGTGGGATATGGTCGGCTACAACGACACGATCCAGACACCGCACACTTTCGGCACCAACCGCCAGAAGCTGTGGTCCTTCGGACCGCTCGGCTTGCAATTGTGGAACGCGACGCGGGCGCTCGACTTTGTGCAGTCACTCGACGACGTTGATCCCACACGCATCGGCATGACCGGCTCGTCTGGCGGAGGCTCACAGACCTTTCTGCTTTCGGCGGTCGACGAACGAGTCAAGGTAGCCGCCCCGGTTGTTATGGTCGGTGGCGTCATGCAGGGCGGATCGGCCTGTGAAAACGCGTCGGGCCTTCGTTTCGAGACCTACAACACCGAACTCGCCGCGCTGACGGCGCCGCGTCCGATGATTCTCGTGGGCAGTCCTACCGATCAGAGCCAAAACACGTTGACCGAAGACGCCCCAGCGATCCGATCGATCTACGACCTCTACGGCGAACCGGAGCGGCTTGAGGCCGTCATGGTCGACGCTCCTCATAACTACAATCGCTTCAGCCGCGAGGCGGTCCGCAAGTTCTTCGCCAAGCACTTGCTCCCCGACGCCGCCAGAGACGAGTTTGAAGAGCAGGCTCTCCACATCGGTCCACCGAACACACTGCTTGCCCTGCACAATCGCACGCTGCCTGAGAACGCACTGACGTTTGACGGCCTGTTCGAGCAATGGCGCCAAATGTCACAGCGGCAAAGTGAGGCTGTCACCAATAACCACACGCTTCGAGAACGGCTTGCTCTTGCCCTGGCGGTCGATTGGCCCGAAAGAGTCGCGGCGACGACGGAGGGAGAAACGCTCACTCTCAGCCGGGAGGGTGTCGGTGATCACATCCCCGCCCGATGGCGGGAAGGCTCTGCGGACACCGCTCTCGTCGTCCACGAGAACGGCTCGGTAGCGGCGGAACGAACCGAAATCGTAAGAACGCAACGAACCCAAGGGACGTCGACCCTGCTCATCGACGCCTTTCAAACCGGCGCGGCCCAGGAGCAGCGGAACTTCAGGTTTCAAGACAACCGCCGCGAACGAGGCTATTACCTCACGTTTAATCGCAGCGGCGACGCAAACCGAGTCCAGGACATCCTCACCGCCCTGGCCTACCTGAAGAGCAAGAAGAGTGGGCACGTCCGGCTCATCGGACTCGGCAAGGCCGCCATCTGGACAACGTTCGCCGCCGCCCTAGCCCCCATTGACCTCACCCTCTGCGCGGACACGGCTAACTTCGAAGGCCGTGATGAAGACTTCCTCAAACAGTTCTTCGTTCCCGGCATCCAACGCGCCGGCGGTTGGAACGCCGCCTTGCAGCTAACCAAGCAGTTTCGGAGCGAGGGCTGTAGTGACGTTGGAAAGCAGTAGCCTATCACCTACTTTTCTAGGGTCTGGAAGCGAACCCCCGGCGGCGAGCACGAGGCCGATCGGCTGAAGAGGTAATTGAAGAGTTCGAGCAATGACCGACAGCACGAAACCACGCGAACAGGTGAAGCGAGCTGAATTGCTCGAACAAGAAGGGCAGGACCAAGCCGCGCTAGATATCTGGGAGAAGCTAGCGAGAGCCCACCCGCACGTCTTGTTCTCAAAACGCGTCGGACTCCTAGCTCAGAAGATGGGAAGACTCCAACACGCTAGGGAGGCATATGAATCCGCCGTGCGACTTGATCCAGCTGACTCGTCAGCGTATTCCGGCTTGGCGGAGGTGGCAGCGGCCCGGAAAGATTACAGAGAATCAATAGACTTCTACACCAAAGCGATCGAGATAGAGCCGAGGGCATCGGCATTGACGTTGCTAGCCTTTGCCCAGCGACAGGATGGACAACTCTCAGCGGCACGACAAAGTCTGCAACGAGCTCTGGAACTGGACCCCGGATTCGATGAAGCTTGGCTTCAACTGGGTCTTTGCTACATCGAGGATGACCTGTCGAAGGCAGAGCAATTGGCAAGGAAAGCCGTAGACTTAGATCCTGAATATTCAGACAACGTGAGGGTGCTCGGCGTCATAGTCGGTCTGCAATCTAGGCACGCCGAATCGGTCAAGCTTCTTCGCCGAGCGGTTGAGCTAGCACCAGACAAAGGGTCGACACAAACGTATCTTGGCAACGAGCTTCGACTGAGCGGCGAACTCAAAGCGGCCGAAAAGTGCTTTCGCGAAGCAATCTGCCTGCGAACGAGAGGAGCCGCACCGCTTATTGGACTTGCAAACATTCGCTGGGCACAGGGCGAAGCTGCGGCGGCTCGCACATTCTTCGAGCGAGCTTTGGATCGCGATCCTACGTCCTTTGTCGCACATATGGAATTCGGTCTCTTCTTTCGGGATCAGGGCAAGGTTCGTGAAGCCAAACAACATTGGATTCAAGCGCTACAGTCTGAGCCTGAGTTTGCCAAAGTGAAGTTGCGGCAACGTGTTGAGCGACTCTTGGTCGAAATGGACCCAAAAGGGGACCTCAAAGGGAGAGTCATCTAGGAAACCCAAAGGCGACAGTGAGGCTGTCCCAATTTGGCCATGGCCTGGTCGTCGCCTATTTGGGTCGGCGGCAAGGAATCGAGATAGTCGGGCTATCTAGAAGGGTTTTCGTACCAGACGACACCCAGCTCTTCGCCCTGAAATCCTTCCGCGAAATACGGACCCTTCTCCTCCAGGGTGATTACGTCGAGATCGCCGTCGCGGTCTAGATCGACGAGTTGAACCAAGTCGAAGATGAATCCCTCGGGGCCGCTGATTGACTGTGCCGACCAGTGCGACTCCGTCGGCGTCTCCCCGTACGACATCCAAAACACGCCGGTCTTGCCCTCGTCCGCGTGCTCGCACGTGACGACCATGTCCGGCTGGCCGTCGAGATCGATGTCGCCCACTTCAACCGCCTTGCCACCGCCGGTATTGGGAGGCATCTCGATCAGGTGCGTCTCCCATTCCGGAGGCGTGTTCGCCCTTCGCCGGTGGTAGCGGATGGGGTCTGCTTTAGCCGCGACGAGCACGTCGTCGAGGCCGTCCCCGTCGAGATCGGCGATCACGTTGTGCATCGCTTCGTATTCGTCAACCGGACCGATGCGATGCTCAGCCCAGCGGCTTTCCGCCGCGTTCTCTGGCCCCGGATTCTCCAGCCACAGCGTCCCTCGCCGTGACTCGCGGCGGTCGGTTGCTAGAATATCCTGGTCGCCGTCCCCGTCAAAATCATGGGGACGCAAGGTCATCACCCAACCCGCGTCGTAGAGCGGATGCCATTCCCAGCCATCGGCATTGCGAGGATCCTCCGGAGCCTCGAACCAGCTGATCGCGCCGCCGTCGTCCTTCGAGCCCGCGACGATGTCGACTCCCGCCACGCCGTCTACCTGCATGTCGAACGCGAACATCCACTTCGCCGCCCCGGAAGACGCCGTGATCGCCATCGTCCGCCAAGCCTGTGGATCGAGAATCTGAGCCGGGTTCTCCGGCGCCCAGTGGACAAACATCGACCGCGTTTTGCCCTCGCACGAGCTGACGACATCCAGCGCGCCGTCGCCGTCCAAGTCGACGAAGAACGAGTCCTCGGGATCCCCGACCTCGCCAACCGTCACAGCCGGCCAGCGCTCCCGCAGTCGTACCGCTCCCGGATTCAGATAGGCGCGCACTTGCCCGCCCTGCTCCCACGGCGAAGTGATGTCAACCAGCCCGTCCCCGTTCACATCCCCCAGCCGGACGCCGTCGGCCCCGCGGGAAGAAGTCGTCGATCGTATGACGAGCCCACTGTCCAACCGCGTCCGCCGCAGGAGATGGATCCTCCACGGGTCCGCATTGCCAAAGCAAGGCGGCAAGGCCCGCGGCTGGCCATGCTCTTATGATCAAACGCCGTACCCGCAGCTCAATCACTCGCTTCCTCGAGCAGCGCCAGCCAATTCTGCACAACGATGATCCTCGGAGATCGGGACTGCTCAACCGGCAGCATGGTGTAGATCCGCTTCCCATCAGCGGATACGTCGTACTGTGCTAGCACGAATGACAGCCTGATCTCCGGACCGAGCTCGAACAGCGCCTCGGGCTCCCCGAAGCTGACACCGATGGCGTCTTTCCTCACCCGGAATTTCCGTTTTGGCGGACGCGGCGCACCTAGGATAGCCGAGCTTGGGCTACTCCGCAACGGATTGCGCCCTGTCTCACGGTTCGAACCTAGATTCGGGGACGGTCTGGTCTTCGGATTGGCTCCCGCGGTCGACGAATCCAAGCGTATAATTGGGCCATGTCGAATCTTGGCCGTTGGCTGACCTTTCTCTCTCTTACCCTTTTGGCGGCACTCTTCGTGACCGGCTAGAGGTTACGTCAGCGGCGGACTCGGAATCGCTCACCTGGGGCGCGATCGACCCTACCTGGTCGCCGGATGGCAAGCGGCTCGGGTTCTCGCTGTTCGGAAGCATTTGGGAGGTGTCCTCTCAGGGCGGGGAAGCGCGGCAACTCACGGCGTCGGCGGGCTATCACGCCCATCCGGCTTGGTCACCGAAGGGCGATCAGATCGTTTACGTGAATGGTTCAGAGCCCCGAGGGCGTATCCCCAACATCAGCGGCGAGTTGGGGCTGGTGGATATCGAGACCGGCCGCGAGCAGTTGCTCAAGACTCCCTACCCAACTGCGGGCGCGTTGCTTCACCGAATCGACGTTGCCGGATGGCTCGGCGGCGATCTACTCAGCGGTCGAGGTGAACGGCAAGGGTGACTATGAGCTCTACCGCGTCGCGCACGACGGCAGCGAGCGCCAGCCAATCACGAATACATCGCGTGACGAGTTCAACCCCGCCGTGTCGCCCGACGGCAAGTTGATCGCGCACGTCTCAAACCACATGGGCAACTTGGACCTGTTCACGATGCCGATCGGCGGGGGCGAGAAGACGCACGTCCGGATTAGCGGTTTAAAGTTTCTCGGCCTGTCGGGTCAAGTGCGGGTCAAAGTGCTCGATGAGCTAGGTAAGCCGACGCCGGTTCGCCTCTACGTTGAGGCAGCGGACGGGAAGGGTTACTGTCCATCGGGCGAGCAGGTTTTCTATTACCGGTTGGGGCCGGGTGAGTCGCGCAAAGGGTTCTTTATCGGTAGCGGGGACGATACATTCGTTGCGCCCGCGGGCCGGCTTCGGCTGGTGGCGCTCAAGGGTGTCGAGTACCGCATCGCCGATCGATCGACGTTTCGACCGACGGTGCCACCGAGATCACGATCACCATGGAGCGCTGGACAAACTGGGCGGATCGTGGCTGGTACACCGGCGAGAACCACTTCCACGCAAATTACAACGGCAGCTACTACCAGCGGCCGAATCACTCGCTCGCGTGGCTGCAAGCGGAAGACCTCAACGCGGCGAACATGATCGTCGCGAACTCACAGGGCGCCTTCGTTCACGACAAGGAGTTCTTCACGGGCGCGGTGGATGCGCTTTCGACCGACCGCTACAAACTGTTTTGGGGCTAGGAGTACCGCAACAGCGATCCGCTCGGCCACATGGGGTTTCTCAACATCAACAAGCTCGTGCCGCCGTTCTATACGAGCGTGGTGGGGAGCGATTCGTCTTACGACTTTCCGCTGAACACGATGGCGGCCATGAAGGCGCGCGAGCAGGGCGGGCTTGTGACCTACATGCATCCGATTCGCTCGCCGGTTTCGGATGTGTTCGACACGAACCTGGGCGCGAAAGAGAGCCCGGTTACGGCGGCGCTGGGGGCGCTCGATACGCTCGACATTCTGCCCGCCGGCGATGCAGCGTACTCAATGTGGTACACGCTGCTGAACGCCGGCTTGCGGATTGCACCGGGCGCGGGCACGGACACGTTTACGAACTGGCGCGGCATCAATCGCATTCCCGGCGGAGCGCGGCAGTATGTGCACGTCGGCTCAAAGACGGACTGGGCACGCTGGATCGAGCGATACCGCGAAGGCCGCGCCTTTGTGACGAACGGTCCGTTGATCGAGTTCACAGTGAATGGTCAGGATATGGGCGAAGTGATCCAGGCCTCGGCAGATGGGCCGTACCGGGCGCGCATCGCGGCGGAGATCACCTCGCGAGTGCCGCTGGCTCGGATCGAGCTGGTCGCCAACGGTCGAGTGATCGAGACGCGGGAAGTGAGTCCGTCCGAGCAGACGGTGCGTGTGGTGACGGAAGCACAGGTGACGAGATCTACTTGGTTTGCTGTGCGGGTGGTTGGCCGGCCGTCCCGCGGGACCACGGATGATCACGTTCCGAGGGCGCACTCCGGGCCGGTCTACGTGCATATCGGCGGGCAACCGGTGATGATGAAGCGGGATCTGGAAGTGCTGGTCCGCTGGGTGGACCGGCTTTGGCTCTATCTGGAAGAGCGCGACAACTTTGGTCCCGGGGACAACCGCCGGCGGGCCAAGGAGATGATCGACAAGGCCCGCGCTCACTACGCGGAGAAGCTGGGCCGCGCGGGTTAGCGCCGCTGAGCCTAAAGGGAAACGCTTTTTCTAACCACCCCGCCAGGGTCGCGAGTGATCGCGGAGATCTCCGCGACACCGTTCTCTATCAAGTACTGCCGTCCTTGTTCCAAACCCTCACCGACCTGGGCCGGGCCGTGGCTGTCATCACCGAAACAGAACCCGACTCCCATTTCAGTAGCGCGCCGAACAAGCCACGGAGCCGGGTACGGTGAGCCGAGGCCCTTGCGATAGCCCGCGGTGTTCAAATCGAGGATCGCGCCCTGGTCCTGGATCACCTTGAGCGCCCGGTCGGCGGCCTCGCGTATCGCGGGCGTGTCGAGTACGGCGTCAGGCGGCGCATTCCGGCGAATGAGATCCAGGTGGCCTACGACGTCAGGCCGCAAGGCATCGACCATCGAGGCGACCGTGTCGTAGTAGCGGACCGCGAACGGCTCGATTCCTCCGCACCCGGCGACGGCCGCATCGAAGCCTGCTTTATCGCCATCGATCTGGATCTCGTCCACATAGTGAACCGAGCCGACTATGTAGTCGAACTGGTGGCGTTTCCGCAGGTTGAGCATCTCTTCGACGTAGCTCGCCTTCGGGATAACTTCGGCCTCGAACCCGCGAAGAACGACGAGCCGCCCTTCGAACTCCTTACCGAGCGCGCCCAAAGCTTCGGCGTAGGCATCAAATTCACCGTGTAGCCGCTCCAACGTGTAGCCCTTCTCTCGTTCGCTGGAGTACAGAAAGCGGTCTTGACTCCGAGGGGCGTGTTCGCTGACTCCGAACGTTTGGTATCCGAAGGCGACGGCGGCTTCGAGAACCTCCCGTAGCGTCGAGGTGGCGTGTTCGCAGAACTCGCCGCTATGGCCGCCGTGCAGCGAGACCTTCCATGGCGCGGATGACATGACTTCAGTCTATGGCGAGCCGTGTAGCGAACGCAGTCGCAAATTCAAAGACCGCCGCACTAGGGTGTTTTGACGCCCATCAGGCGTGTTGGAATGCCTCGCTCCGGCGGCTGTCGCGGCCGTGAAACCCCCGAAAATCCGGCCGGAACAAAGTGGTCCTCGACGTGCTTAGAGAGGAGTTGGCGGAGGCGTCGCTTGCGATCACTTGTCGGCGGTGCTTCCGCCAACCCACACATCACAATGAAAAGGAGATTTTGAATGCAACGAAGTTTGAAAGGAATGATAGTCCGGGTGGCGTTACTGAGCCTGGCTTGTGCTTTCGCTGACGGGCTATGGGCACAAACCGAGGCAGCGCCGTCCACCCGGACCTTTGAGTATTCTGCCAAATTTGTTTGCCGCAACGTGTTCGATCCATCGCCGTCGGATTTGTCGTTCGATTTCGGACCGGCCTTCTTCCGCACGGTAGTCAACCTGCACAACACATCGGGCGACGGCATCAACGTCCGGATCGGAGTGGTCGAGGCCACGAGGCTGGGTTCAGGTCAACAGGGCGAAGTAGGTGGCCAGAGCGTCGCTCTTCGGCCGAACCAGGCGATCTTCGTCAGTTGCAGTGAGATTCGCAGACTGCTGAGCCTTCCCGCGCCGCAGCGTATTCTCGACGGCTACGTCACGATTCACAGCAAGGTGCGCCTCGATGTCGACGCGATCTACACAGGTGTATCCCGGGAGCGGGATGCCCGAACAGACGGCGTTACGATTGATGTCGAGATGATCGAGCCGACGATCCGACGATCCGCTTCGATACCATCGCGGCAGATTCATTGACTCGGTAGAGTTTTACCCTCGGCGTGGAGAGTGGGCGTGGGTCCGCTCTCCACACCACCCTGTCGCCGGAGTCCACTTCTTGTTCGCAAAGACGCTATCTTTCATTGACAGCTGTTTGGGGAGTTCGTTATAGTGACAAAAGCTTGTGCTTCGCACTTGTCCCCACTGAGTGGGGGTGTGAGTCTGGCGGAAGCCAAGCGCGATACAATGAGCTCCCGAAAGGGACGAAGCTCCTGGTGATACGTTTCGCCGATAAGGCCTGTACTTTGCAGACCCCATAGGGCGACGGACTTTTAATCATAGATTTGGGGTAGATTCTGGTAGTGTGCCTGCACGCCGTGTGCCGGTTGGGCGTTTCACGGTTCGGCGACGGGAATGGCAGTGCCCGGAGGTTTGTTCCGGTGGGGATGAGGCGAACAATACGGTGCCGACGTTTAATCAGCTAGTCCGCAAAGGCCGAAAACGGCCGAAGTTCAGCACGACGAGCCCAGCGCTGCAGGCGTGTCCTCAGAAGCGCGGCGTGTGCACGCGCGTCTACACTGTGACCCCAAAGAAACCGAATTCTGCTTTGCGCAAAGTGGCGCGCGTTCGGTTGACGAACGGCATCGAAGTAACGACTTATATACCGGGCGTTGGGCACAACCTGCAAGAGCACTCGATCGTGCTCATTCGCGGTGGCCGCGTCAAAGATCTGCCGGGTGTGCGTTATCACGTCATCCGGGGAACGCTCGATGCCTCCGGCGTCAATGACCGCCGCCAGAGCCGAAGCAAGTATGGCGCGAAGCGCCCGAAGTAGCCGAGCGAGAACGGGAGACATAGAGGAACGATATGCCGCGAAGACGTGAAATTCCGAAGAGGGTGCCGGTCGCTGATCCGGTATTCAACTCGGTGTTGGTCTCGCAGTTCATCAACGCGATGATGTGGGACGGCAAAAAGCGCACCGCCGAGACCATCTTCTACGACACCATGGAGAAGCTTCGCGAGCGAGGCAACGAAGACCCGTTGAAGCTCTTCAAGAAAGCGGTCGAGAACTGTAAGCCGACCGTCGAAGTGAAATCGCGACGCGTAGGCGGCGCGAACTATCAGGTTCCGATTGAAGTGGACGCCCGCCGCCGGACGAGTCTGGCGTTGCGGTGGTTGATCAGCTTTGCCCGAGGGCGAAGCGAGAACGGCATGTCCGAAAAGTTGTGTAGTGAATTCCTCGACGCTTCCGCCGGTCGCGGCGCAGCGATTAAGAGAAGGGACGATATCCATCGGATGGCGGAAGCTAACAAGGCTTTCGCTCATTACCGATGGTAGAGGGCGGCGTAGTTTCCTGAATCACGTACGGAACGAAACGCCGATTTTTTATGCCACGACCGATCAAACTAGAGCGCTACCGGAACATTGGGATTGCCGCGCATATTGATGCGGGCAAGACCACGACCACCGAGCGCATCTTGTACTACACGGGGCGCTTGCACCGGATGGGAGAGGTGCACGAAGGCACCGCGACCATGGACTACATGGCGCAGGAGCAGGAGCGTGGCATTACGATCACCTCCGCCGCGACGACCTGCTTCTGGAAGGACTACCAGATCAACATCATCGATACGCCGGGGCACGTTGACTTCACGGCTGAAGTCGAACGCAGCCTGCGTGTGCTTGATGGCGCGATCGCGCTTTTCGATGCCGTTGCCGGTGTGCAGCCCCAGACAGAGACCGTTTGGCGGCAGGCGGACAAGTACAGTGTCCCCCGGATTTGCTTCGTTAATAAGATGGATCGTGTTGGCGCGGACTTCGATCACGCCGTCCAGACGATTCGTGACCGGCTCAAAGCGAATCCGGTGCCGGTTCAGATTCCCATTGGCAGCGAGGATAAGCTGCGGGGTGTCGTTGACCTCGTCGAGATGAAGGCCATTCTGTGGAACGACGAGACGCTCGGCACCACCTATGAAGAGGCTGAGATCCCCGAGGAGATGCGGGAGCTCGCTGAAGCGCAGCGCGCCCTGTTGATTGAACGCGTCTCCGAGCAGGATGACGAGCTCTTCGAGAAGTACATCGAAGGCACTCCGATTAGCGAGGACGATCTCAAGGCCGGCATTCGCCGAGCAACGATCGCCATCAAGATTACTCCGGTTCTTTGTGGCTCGGCGTTCAAGTATAAAGGTGTGCAGCGTTTGCTCGACGCCGTTGTTGACTATCTACCCTCCCCGGTCGAAGTGCCGGCCGTCGAAGGCACGGATCTGGACGGCGAAGAAGCGATTTCGCGCAAGGCTGCTGACGAAGAGCCTTTTGCTGGGTTGATATTTAAGATCATCACTGATCCTTTCGTCGGACAACTTGCTTTCATGCGAGTCTACTCGGGCGTGCTTAAGGCGGGCGAGAGCGTATTTAACGTCGCCAAGCGGCGGCCCGAGCGTATTGGGCGGTTGCTCAAGATGCACGCCAACAAGCGCGAAGAGATGGACGAGGTTCGCTCAGGCGACATCGTCGCTGTGGTTGGCCTCAAGACCGTGAAAACGGGCGACACGGTGTGCGACAAAGATGCTCCTGTGATCCTCGAGCAGATCGATTTCCCGACGCCGGTGATTTCGCTGGCGATCGAGCCGAAGACCAAAGCCGACGAGCAGAAGATCGGCATGGCTCTGGCCAAGTTGGCGCAGGAAGACCCGACCTTCCGTGTGACGACCGATCCCGACACGTCTCAGACGATTCTGTCCGGAATGGGCGAGTTGCACCTTGAGATTTTGGTCGACCGGCTGATGCGCGAGTTTGCGGTATCGGCGAACGTTGGTCGTCCACAGGTTTCGTATCGCGAGGCGATTCAGAGGAAGGCTGCCGCGGAAGGGCGTTTCGTGCGTCAGAGCGGCGGTCGCGGTCAGTACGGCCATTGCAAGATCGAGATCGAGCCTTCCGAGTCGGGCGAGTTCGAATTCGAAAACAAGGTTGTCGGTGGCCGTATCCCGAAAGAGTACATCACGCCGGTCGAGCGGGGTATTCGCGAAGCGATGTCGAATGGCATTATCGCCGGATACGAGATGACGGGTGTGAAGGTCACGCTGCTCGATGGTAGCTTCCACGAAGTGGATAGCTCGGAGATGGCGTTCAAGATCGCCGGGTCGATGGCCTTTAAGGCGGCGGCTCCCAAGGCCAAGCCTGTCTTGATGGAGCCGGTAATGTCGGTTGAGGTCGTTGTTCCCGAGGAGTACATGGGTGACGTGATCGCCGATGTTAACTCGCGCCGCGGCCGTGTCGAGGGTGTGGAGTTGCGGGGTAGCTCACAGATCATCAAGACCCTGGTGCCGTTGTCCGAGATGTTCGGCTATGCGACCGACTTACGCTCGCGGACGCAGGGCCGCGGCAGTTATACGATGCATCTGAATGGGTACGAAGCGGTACCTGCTGCACAGGCGGAAGACCTTATTGGCCGGGTGCAGGGAAAAGTTTTGAAATAACAGTGTCGCCCCGGGCTGGTCCCGGTGGCTGACCGCTTCTTCGATACAAGCAGAGGAGAGAAGCAAGAAATGGCGAAAGAGAAATTTGATCGATCAAAGCCGCACGTAAACATCGGGACGATCGGGCATATTGATCACGGCAAGACGACGTTGACGGCGGCGATCACGAAGGTGCTGCA
>Ga0315336_1000650_pt1 | contig 87659 bp, 84 predicted proteins | sample ASW5metaG_FD_204512 | JGI IMG/M metagenome (GOLD analysis project Ga0315336, IMG submission 204512) | Ammonia-oxidizing marine archaeal communities from Monterey Bay, California, United States - ASW #5 | ecosystem: Environmental > Aquatic > Marine > Intertidal zone | place: USA: California...
ATCGGCCTTGCGGCATCACTATTCCAATATGAAGTGTAGACTAATCAGAACCTATGCGTTCTTACGGAATGTGGGATCCCGACAATTATCTGTGTTTGTTCGAATAGTGTTCTTTTCCGCTTTGGGTCTCCTACTGCCGAACTGCTCACGCAGCCTGCTTATCCGTCTGAATCGGAAACGGTCATTTCCTCCGGTCAGCTGAAAATGAGATATGCGCGCCAAAGCAGTTCCCCGAAATGGCCGTACTTGATAACACGACCGGCGACGCATCGGGCGGTGTTTGTAGCATTCACACGCCGCACAGCCTCGGCCTCGTCAACGAGTCAACCGGCGCCGCGCGTCTCGGTGGCGCTCGCCGACAGCCAGCCGGCGGCGCGCAAGGCCTGAAACTGGCCGCGGCTGACCGGGACGGAAAGGCCATTTGTCAGCGACAGGTCGACGCGCCGGCCGGCCCGGTTGACGGCCACCACCGCTTCACGCGAGACCCACCAGGAGCGATGCACACGCAAGCCGTCCAGCGCCGCCAACTCGGTTTCCGCATCGCTCAACCGAAACAGAATCAAATCATCGCCTTTGTCGGTGTAAACCCTGAGATAATGATCCTCGGCGCCGACACAAAGCAGAGTCCGCCCGAGCGCCGGCGGCAGGCGGTCCAGGAACGGTGCCTCGGCGGGCGCGGTTTCCGCCATGGCCCGGTCCGTTGCCGCGTCAGCTTCAGCCGGCATCAGACGTTTCAACATGAACGGGGCGAGCGGAATGACAATCGCCAGGCTGAGGACCAGCACGTAGAGATACAGAAGCCCGATCGAGCCTTTGTCTATTTCCGGGCGAAAATACAGTTCCAGCCAGTGAACCTCGAAGGCCGCCGGCACCGAGGCGATGGCCGCGGCGGCGGCGGCGATCGCAAAGACCGGCCAGCGGCGTGACATCGGCGCCATCGCCAGAAGCGCCGCGGCGGCCATGATTTGCAGCCAGTTGAGCGGGATGATGATAAGCCAATAGGCAAAGCGCTGAACCGGCTGCAATTCCGTGAACGTGCCGAACGGGCCGATCAACGCCACCACAACGGCGATCATCACCGTGATGGCGAGATGCACGGCGACGTCTAAAGCAAGCGTCCGTTCACGCATCGTGAATGGGTCCATACCGCCGATTGCCGAATTTTCTGTTCAATCCGCGAAGCAAGGTTTGTCCGAGCCGGCCCACGGGTTCATATGCCAGCGTATCGTCAAGCCCCAAGTTTAAGCGAATTGCAGCGAGTGAACCAGATGAAGAAACCATGCCTGACCGGCCTTTTCGTCGTCGCGAGTATGACCATGGCCATAACCGCGGCAGCCGCCGCAGACCTAACAGTAACCCTCACCGGGATCCGCAGCCAGGATGGCCGGATCATGGTCGCGGTCTATGATCGAGCGGATACGTTCATGAAACTGGGACAGGCCATCGCGGCGCTGGACTTGGCCGCCCGCGGCGACGAGATCACGGTGGTCCTGGCCGATGTCAAGCCGGGTGCCTATGCGGTTTCGGCCTACCACGACGAAAACAGTAACGGCGAACTCGACAGCAATCTGATCGGCGTTCCGACCGAAGGCTATGGGTTTTCCAACGACGCCAGCGGCGCTTTCGGCCCACCGTCCTTTGACGGCGCCGCGGTCCGCACGGCCGACGGCCGGGCCGTCGCCACCGTCACTCTTGGCTATTGATGCGGAGGCCGAACATGAACAGACGCCAATTCATAAGCGCGCTCGCCGCCACCGCCGCCGCGACCCCGCTGTCCGCGGCGCTCGCCACGACGCCCGACTGGGCGGCAGAGTTTCGTGCCGCGCGTGCGGCAAAGCCGTGGCTGGTCGGTTTGGCGGGAATCGACGGCACGCGGCTCGAAACCCGAGCGTTGCGCCTGGACGGACGGCTGCCACCAGGGCTTTCCGGCGATTTCCTACGCAACGGGCCGGCCCGCCACGAGGTATTCGGTACACGCTATCACCACTGGTTCGATGGCGACGGCATGATCCAGCGGTTTCGCATCCGCGACGGCAAGGTCGCCCATCTTGGCCGTATGGTGGAGACCGAGAAATTTGCCGCCGAGCAAGCAGCCGGCCGGGCGCTCTATGACGGCTTCGGCACGGTACTGCCCGGGGCGCGGCCGGTTCGGCGGCCGGATGATATGAACGTCGCCAACATCAACGTGCTCCATCACGGCGGCGCCCTTTACGCGCTGTGGGAGGGTGGCTCGGCTTACGAACTGGACAGCGAAAGCCTCGACACCATCGGCCGAAAGGTCTGGTCGGCCGAAACCGATGGCCTGCCGTTTTCCGCCCATCCGCGCCGCGAGGCCGACGGCACGCTTTGGAGCTTCGGCTACGCCAGCACGGCGCAGGCCCTGATCCTCTACCGCATTGATCCGAGGGGGCAATTGATCGACCGAGCGGTGGTGCCGATGGATCCGGTGCCGATGATCCACGACTTCATGGTTACTGCCCGGCATCTGCTTATACCATTGCCGCCACTGTTTTTTCAGCGTGACAGGCCGGGCTCGTTCCTTGATCGCCACACTTGGCAGCCGGACCGCGGCAGCCGGATGCTGGCCGTCGACAAAAACGACTTGTCGAAACGCCGGATCATCGAAATGTCGGCGCATTGGGTATTCCACTTTGGCAACGCTTGGGAAGACGAGGCCGGCGTGATTCGCTTCGATATGGCGGCTTACGACGACCCGTCCATCATGTTCGGCCCGTTCCGGTCGCTAATGCGCGGCGTCGAGGCGCCGGCGCGGCCCGGCCGGCCGGTGCGGGTTCGCCTCGAATTGGCTGCCGCCACGGACGTCAAGGTTCGCTTCGAGGCGTTGGCGCCGGCGGATGTCGCCGCCGAATTCCCACGCATTGATTCTCGCCTGCAAGGCCAAAGAAACGACCATGTCGTCATGCTCTCGCGCCGCTCGGATGGTGCCCGACACCCGTTTTTGAACAGGGTTGCGCGGTTCGATTTCCAATCCGGCGGTTGGGACGTGTTCGACTACGGCCCCAACGTCATTGCCGAGGAACATATTCTGGTGCCGGATCCGGCAAGCGATCAAGAAACCGCGGGCTGGGTCTTGGGCACCAGCCTCGACGTGGAAAAACAGGTGACGCGACTTTCCGTCTTCGACGCCGGCCGCCTTAGCGACGGTCCGATTTGTGTTGCCAGTCTCGACTACCCGCTGCCGCTTGGGCTGCATGGTGGATTTGTTAAGGCGTAGTCTTATTCACCCATTTGCAGCAATTGGCCGTCGCGGCGGGCCAGGCGAAAGTAGTTGAGGAAGATCGCCGCGCCGATCCCGATGTAGATCAGGTTGAGCAGGCTGGCGCTGAGCATCAGGTCGGCGCGGTAGGTGCCGTGGATCATGATCGCGCGCATGCCTTCGAATACATGCGCCGACGGCAAAGCCCAGGCGACGGGCTGCAGCCAGTCGGGCAGGACCGAGATCGGGTACCAGATCCCGGTAATCGGCGATATCGCAAAGATCGATACCCAGGCCAGGCTTTCCGCGCCTTGGCCGTGGCGCAAGACCAATCCGGAAACCGCCAGCCCGGTGGCCCAGCCCATGATCAGCAAATTGCAAAAGAATCCGACCAACGGCACGCCGAGCCCGTAGATCGAATAGTCGAAAAACCAAATCGCCAACACCGAAACCGGCACCGCGCCCAACAATGTGCGGATCATGCTCATGGTCAACAGCGCGGCGATGAGTTCGACCGGCCGGAGCGGGCTGACGAACAGGTGGCCGAGATTGCGCGACCACATCTCCTCCAGAAAACTAATGGCGACGCCAAGTTGACCGCGGAACAGGACGTCCCACAGCATGACCGCCGACAGCAACATGCCGAAAGTCTGCGCGAAGAACCCGGAATGTGAGGCCAGGTATTGGGTCATGAACCCCCAAAGGAACAATTGCACGGTCGGCCAGTAGGCCATTTCGATCAAGCGCGGCCAGGAACTTCGCAACAAATAGAGATGCCGGCGCAGCAGCGCGGCGATGCGGCGCGGTGAAAAGACCGGCGCGAATGCGAGATCGCTGCGTTCAAAAGTCATGGGCGCTTAGCTCGCGACGGCCCAGTCACGGCCTCGGGCGATGTCCAAGAAGACTTCCTCCAAGGTTCGTCGGCCGTACTTGCCGATCAGCGCGTCCGGCGCGCCCTGGTCGACGATCCGGCCGGCCTTCATCATCAAGACGTTGTCGGCCATGCGTTCGACTTCGGCCATGTTGTGAGACGCGAGCATGATGGTGGCGCCGCTCGACGCCTGAAATGTTTTCAAATAAGACCGGGCCCAGTCGGCGGTATCGGGATCGAGGGATGCCGTCGGCTCGTCGAGCAGCAACAGGTCCGGGCGATTGATCAGTGCCTTGGCGAGCGCGACCCGGGTTTTCTGGCCGGCCGAGAGCTTACCGGTCGGCCGTTTCGCAAAGTCTTCCAAGTTCAGGTCGGCCATCAGTGTGGCGACCCGTTGCTGCGGTTTCTTGACGCCGTAGAGCATGGCGTAGACGACGAGATTTTCGCGCACTGTCAGGCGGTGCGGCAGATCGACGTACGGCGAAGAGAAATTGAGCCGCGGCATGACCTGGGCGCGATCGCGGTCCATGTCTTTGCCGAGGATGTGGATGCTTCCGGCCGACGGCGTCAACAAGCCCAGCAGCATGGCGATCGTCGTCGTTTTGCCCGCTCCGTTGCCGCCGAGAAGTGCCGTGACGCTGCCCCGCGGTACGACGAAGCGGACATCGTCGACGGCGGTGACGTCGTCAAAGCGCTTTGTTAATCCGGTGACGGAAATGGCATACTCGGACATGGCCGCAGACTACGCTCGGTCCAGGCCGATTGCTAGGGCGCGGACATCGGCGAAAAGGGAGATCACAAGACCCATGGCGGCAGGATCGGAAACCATGGACAAGGCGCTACCGATGACGCGCTCGAAGCCGGCGACATCCGATATTGCCGGTCCGATTCGGCTGCGCACGTTGGTGGTGATCCGCTGGGTGGCGATTTCCGGTCAGTTCATCGCCCTGGTGCTGGCGCGTTTCGTGTTCGGGTTCGAGTTGCCGTTGGGGTTGGCTTTGGTCCCGGTGTTTGCGTCCGTCTTGCTCAATATCGTGGTCGGCGTCCGATATCCGGCGCCGAAGCGTTTGAACGACGGCAGCGCCACCGGATTTCTTGCCTATGATCTCGTCCAGTTGGCCAGCTTGCTTTATTTGACCGGTGGCCTGACCAATCCATTCAGCGTGCTGTTTCTGGTTCCAGTGACCATTTCGGCGACGATCTTGAAGGCGCGGAGCACGGTCATTCTCGGCGGCGTCGCGGTCCTGTGCACCAGCAGCCTTGTGTGGTTCCACCAGCCCCTGCCGTGGTACGCGGAGGGCATCGATTTGCCGCTGCTTTATGTTCTCGGCATTTGGGCGGCATTGGTGTTGGGGATGATTTTCATGGCGGCCTATGCCTGGCGCGTCGCCCAGGAAACCCGGCGCATGTCGGAGGCGTTGAACGCCACCCAGCTGGCCCTGGCGCGGGAGCAACGGCTTTCCGCTTTGGACGGCCTGGCGGCGGCCGCCGCCCACGAGCTCGGCACGCCGCTCGGGACGATCACCGTGGTGGCTCGTGAGCTTGCCAACGAAGTGCCAGCCGACAGCGCCATGGCGGAAGACGTCGACCTTCTGGTCAGTCAGACCGAACGATGCCGCGAAATCCTGACCCGGCTGTCGCGCAACCCGCAGGGCGACGAATCGAGCTTTACCGCCGCCACCATGACCGGCCTGGTCGAGGCCGCCATCGAAGCGCATTTCGAGGATGAAGTCGAAATCCGCCTAGAGCCGATGGCCTCCGATTCGCCTCAGCCGAAAGTGGCGCGCAGTCCGGAAATCGTCCAGGGGTTGGCAAACATTATCGAAAACGCCACTGATTTTGCCGAATCCCTGGTGACGGTCGCGGTCGCTTGGACGGATGATGACATCACCGTCACCGTGCGCGATGACGGGCCGGGCATACCGCTCGACGTTCTTGGCGCTTTAGGCGATCCTTATGTCACCACGCGCAGTAATGACGGCGGCATGGGGTTGGGCGTATTCATTGCCAAGACATTGCTGGAACGCACGGGCGGCGAGGTTTCTTTCGGAAACTATCGGGCGCCGGACGGGCGGATCGGCGGAGCGGAGGTTGCGATTGCGTGGCCGCGTGGCATATTAGACCTGTCCAAGCAATAGAACGCGGATTCGGGGTCGAAAAATGGATGCCGAGCATGACAAAATTTCAGAAATCGCCGACCGATCACTGCTGTTGATCGACGACGATGGTCCGTTCGTCAACCGTTTGGCGCGGGCTATGGAAAAGCGCGGGTTTACGGTTGCGACGGCCGAGTCGGTTGAAGCCGGCCGGGCTGCGGTTGCCGCGTCGCCGCCGGCCTTTGCCGTCGTCGATTTGCGCCTCGACGATGGCAGTGGGTTGGATGTGGTCGAAAGTTTGCTGACGGCCCGTGCCGAATGCCGAATCGTTGTGCTGACCGGCTACGGCAACATTGCGACCGCGGTGGCGGCGGTCAAGGCCGGCGCCATCGACTATCTCGCCAAGCCGGCCGACGCCGATCACGTGGTCGATGCGCTGTTGGCGGCGGGTGACGGCAAGCCGCCGCCGCCGCAGAATCCAATGTCTGCCGACCGCGTTCGGTGGGAGCATATTCAGCGTGTCTATGAATTGTGCGACCGCAATGTTTCGGAAACCGCCCGCCGGCTGAACATGCATCGTCGGACGTTGCAACGCATTCTGGCCAAGCGATCGCCACGATGACCGCGGCGGCCGCGCGCCAGACCGGCGACTTGGTTTGCGGCGACGCCGCCGACCGCCTGTCGCGGCTGGCCGACGGCACGGCCGATCTGATTATTGCCGACCCGCCGTATAATCTCGGCAAGCACTACGGCAACAACATCGATCGGCGCCAATGGTCGGACTATGGCGATTTCACCCGAACGTGGTTGCTGCAGGCGCATCGCCTGCTGCGGCCCGGCGGTTCGATCTATGTTTTTATGGGCGTGCGCTACATCGCCCGGCTATTTCAGCTGCTCGAAGACGAGCTCGAGCTGACCTTCCAGGGCTGGATCACCTGGCACTATACCCAAGGCATGGGCCGGCGGCGCGGCTATTCCCCGCGCCATGAGGATATCCTGTTTTTCTCGAAAGGGCCGGACATTACTTTCCAGCTGGATGATATCCGTATTCCGCAAAAATATTACCGCCGCCGCAACAACATGAGCGGCGCCAATCCCGGTGATGTCTGGCAATTTTCTCATGTCCATTATTGCGCCGACGAACGGCGCGACCATCCGACGCAAAAACCGGAGGCCCTGATCGAGCGCATGGTGTCCGCCAGCTCGAAGCCGGGCGAGCTTGTCGTCGACCCGTTTGTCGGCAGCGGCACGACGGCGCGTGTTGCGCAGGTGCTTGGCCGACGCTGGCTTGGCGTCGACGTCAACCCGGATTACATCGCGATGGCGAAAGCGCGTCTGGCGCTGCCGTTCGACGGCTTCGATTCCGTCGATCCCCGGATCACACGGCAGCCCAAAGACCTGCCGGATTCCGCACCGGCACAGGCGAAATTGCTTTAGGAGGCCACGGCGCGGCCGCCGTAACCGGCGTTGAGCAGTTTGTCGACGTAAGGCCCTTGAAACAGCGTGATACCGATTTGGTGTCCGAAGGCGATCGCTTCTTCACGGTCGCACCGCGACAATATGATCGATGCCGGTCCGGATTCTTCGACCGCGGCGACCAGCTCGGCGCGGGCTTGGGCGTCTATGTCGTGGGGCAGGCCGGGTTCCCATATCAGTTTTTCGAAGTCGCAGCCGAAACGCCGGCGATCGAAATGCGGCAGGGTCAGGTAGGTCAGCCGATCCAGGCAGACGCGATAGCCGCGGGCACGCACGAAGTCGCGAGCAAACATATAACCGGACATGTCTTCGAAGACGTCGACAGGCTGCAGTTCGAAGATCAAGGTCTTTTTCGTCAATAGCCGCAATTTGCGGTCGAACTCGAGGAACTCCGGCGACAGCAGGGTCGCAATGTTGACATTGAAGCTGGTGGATTGGCTGATGTCGGCTTCCAGATTGGCCAACACCTTGAGCGCCCGGCGGTCCAGCCACTCATTGAGATAATTGTAGAGCCAGCGATCGGATTCCATATCGACGTCAGGCATGATTGTCTGCTGCAGGTCGGCAAGCGAGACGAACAATTCGTTGAATACGGCGACCGGCGGCCGCCCATTGGTAATCGCGCAGACCGAGCGACGCCGCATCATCGGCTCGATGTCCATGGTCTTTACCTGCGACAACAGCTGGTCCAGGCGCCGCGGGGTCATCTTCGCCAGACTGGGCGGCTCTTCGGACTGCCGTGCGCTCTGGTCCTGGGGTTCGATTTCGAGTTGTGCGGCGGCGGCGCGCAGCTCCTCCGCCGCCGTCAGAAACTGACTATAGTCCTGTTCGAGATCGTACCAGTCGCAGAAACCGCCGCGTTTGACGCCGTCGTCGACCGTGGTCAGCGGGTCGTTGTTGAACAGAAACCGAAGTTTCAGAACGACTTCATCAATTTCCGAAACCGTCGCGTCCTTGAACACCGCGACGATGTCTCGATTGGACAGAACGAACATCTGGCCATCCGACCGCGCCATCAATCCTTCGAAGGAGTTGGCGACGATGCGGATATGATGACGGCGCCGGTTTTGCGGCGACAGCGCCGACAAATGCAAATGCACCGCTCGGCGTCCCTCGGCATGCCGTTCGATGCGCTTAATGTATTCGACCAGGTGATATTCCTGGTCAATGTGATCGTCGAGGGGCGTCATGACCGGAGCGCTATTCGAACCTGGCAAATTGAAAAGCAATTGATAGGCTTTTTTACTTTCTCGGCAGTTTCAAATCCGTAAATACCTTACCTTTAAGACAAGACGATTCGTGGGTGGCCATCCGGGGTCAGCAATCAACGGACATCGATTTATGCGTGTATTATTCCTGCACAACAATTTTCCCGCGCAGTATCGCCATGTCGCAACGCGCCTGGCGGCGGAGGCCGGCCATGAAGTGGTGTTCGGCACCAAGCGCGACGGCGGCCAGTTGCCGGGTGTCCGGCGGGTGCATTTCGAGCCCGGCCGATCGGTCAAGCCGGAGACCCATCACTACGTGCGCAATCTGGAAGAGGCCGTCCTCCACGGGCAGGCAGTCTACCGCATGGCGGTCGAGCTGAAGCGCCAGGGCTTTACGCCGGACGTTATCTGCGGCCATTCCGGGTGGGGGCCGACGCTTTTTGTGAAGGACGTATTCCCTGATGCCCGGCTGCTTTGCTATTTCGAGTGGTTTTACCGCGCTTATGGCACGGACGCGGATTTTCTGCCGGAAAGCGCTATCACCGAAGACGATGCCTGCCGCATTCGCACACGGAACGCTGCTATCCTGCTGGATCTCGCCGCTTGCGATCGTGGACTGGCCCCGACCGCCTTCCAGCGCCAACAATTCCCGGCGCAGTTTCAGGGTCATTTTACGACGCTGCATGACGGTATCGACACCGGCTATTTCAAGCCCGCGCCCGGGGTCGGGCTCAAATTGCCGGGGCTGGACCTGACCGAAGCGGATGAGATCGTTACCTACGCGACGCGCGGGATGGAGCCCTATCGCGGGTTTCCCCAGTTCATGGCCGCCGCCGCGGCCGTGCAAAGGCGGCGGCCGAAGTGCCATATCGTTGTCGTCGGTGAAGACCGTGTGGCCTATGGCCGGCGCTTGCCGGAGGGGCAGACTTATAAGCAAAAGATGTTGGCGGAGCTGGATTTCGATCCGGCGCGTCTGCATTTCACCGGGCTCTTGCCCTATGACCAGTATTTACAAGTGCTGCAAGCCTCCGCCGCCCATGTTTATATGACTGTGCCGTTCGTGTTGTCCTGGTCGGCGCTGGAGGCCATGGCGACGGGTTGCCTGATGATCGCGTCCGATACCGAGCCGGTGCACGAATTCGTCGAACATGGCCGCAATGGATTGCTGGTGGACTTTTTCGACAGCGATGCCTTGGCCGAGCGCATCGTGGCGGCGCTCGATCAACCGGAACAATATGCCGAACTGCGCCGGGCGGCACGCGCCACCATCGTTGACGGCTATGACCTCAAAGATATGCTGCCGCGCCACATCGACCTTATTACCCAGTTGGCCAACGCCTAGAGCATCATGCGATCGATCGGAATCGCATTCGCGATCCGATCGATCGCATAAAGATGCTCTACACTGTAAAAATAGAGCAAAGTCATGCGATAATTCGGAACCAACCCGGTTCCGATTTATCGCATTTTGCTCTAGCGCACGGGCACATGCATCCACCAACTCTCTTCGTTGACAGAGTAGATCGGCTGATAATGACGGATCCGACGGGCTTCGACGACGCGGCGGATTTGATTGTCCAGGACCAGGGTCTTGCCTTCGAAAATCACGATCAGCACCGCGTGGGCGATCCTGAGATTGTGGTCCTGCAGCACGACGATACGCATCGTGTCGGCCGCGAATCCAAGCCGGCGCAAGGTCAGGTATTTGGCGATGGCATAATCCTCACAATCACCCTTGCGTGAAAAGAACTGACCCGGCGATTCCCAATAATCCTTTACGCCCCAATTGATCGGATCGACGATATAGGCCGACCTGTTCATGAACGCGTTGACTTTTTCGATCTGGCGGCGCGGCGCTTCCTGGTCGATGGAATCGATCAGCGTCTGCCATTTCTTGGCATGGCATTGGTTGTAACGATTCGATTGGCAGCGCCCGGGCGCCGCCCCTTTTTCCTTGAAGTACCGGTCCAAGGCTTGCAGCCACTTCGGAAACGACTGCAAGCCTTCGCGGCGGATTTCGCGGCTGCGAAAATAGCTGTCGGTCACCGTTGCCGCATAGGATGGTGCCGAAACCACCAACACGGCCAATACCATGGCGGCCAGCCATACCGTTGTATGGCGGTTTCGCGGGGCTTGTGCCGATGGAACTTGCCTTGCCATGGGTCAAGCCTGGCCGGGCTGGGTTAACGTCGCCTTAAACTCTTTGATTAACAACAAGGTCTACGTTCACAATTGGTTTTCGCATGGCGACAGGCATGGTCACTGAAACCCAGGAGTTCAACGAAACCGCCGATCGTCACGGCCTTTGGGTGGTTTTGGTTACGGCGCTTTGCTTGGTCGCGCTGTCGGCCGCCGCCGCCCTGGCGATTCTGCGCTATGCCGACGGCGAACGGGCTCGGGATCTGCGTCAATGGCAAACCCGACTGGCGATCGTTGCCGATAGCCGCGCCGCGGCCGTCGACAACTGGCTCGGCGACCAAGCCGGGATTTTGCAGGGGCTGGCGGAAAATGCCTCCGTGCAACTCTATCTCATGGAAGTGACCCGGGACGGATCGATCGCCGATCAGACGCCGGAACGGGATTATCTTCGAAATTTGTTGACGGTCGTTGCCGCCGAACGCGGCTACGCCACTAAACCACTGGGGCCAGAGGTCGCGGCCAACGTCAATCGGACCGGATTGGCCGGCATCGCCTTGATCAGTGCCGATGGGCGGCCTGTCGCCGCCAGTCCCGGTATGCCGCCGTTCGAGGGTGTCATCAGCCGCGCCTGGTCCGAGCGTTCGCCTGGGCAGGCACGGGTTATCGATTTGCATTTTGGTGCCGACGGCCGGCCCGCCATCGGCTTCATCGCGCCGGTATTCGCGGTTCAGGCAAACGGCAATACCAGCGCCGAGATCGGCGCTGTGGTCGCGTTGAGGCCGGTCGATGACGATCTCTTCGGCTTGTTGCGCCAACCTGGTGAAACCGCCGAAACGGCGGAAACCTATTTGGTTCGCCAAAACGGCGCGACGATCGATTACTTATCGCCCCATGGCAAGGGTACGGCACCGCTGCGCCGCCGCCTGGCGGGCAGCACGGCCAACCTGGCGGCGGCTTACGCTATCGCCGCGCCGGGCGGCTTTGGCCGCTACCGCGACTACGCCGACACCGACGTTCTGGTGACCGGCCGGCAATTGACGCGGGCGCCGTGGGCCTTGGTCAGAAAAATCAATGCCAACGAGGCCTTGGCGGAAATCGACGCCCGGCGGCGCACCACCATCGGCGTGCTCGGTGCCGCCATCATCGTCGCCCTGTTGATCATGTTGGCGCTTTGGCGCCACGGCGCGTCGCGGCGTGCCGATGCGACCGCGGCCCGGTTGCGGGATCTGGCGACCCGGCTGCAGTCGCTGTCGAATTTCCTGCGTGTCGTTACCGATGGGCAGCCAACCTCTATCACCGCCTTCGATTCACAAGACCGCTACATTTTCGCCAACCGAACGGCGTCGGAGGAAACCGGGCTGGCGGAAGACGAAATCATCGGCAAGACAATGCCGGCGGTGGTTGGGCCGGCCAAAGCGGAGAATTGGCTACGGCTGAACGAATCCGCCCGGTCGACGGAAACCTTGCAAAGCCGCGTCACGCGATGGCAATTGACGGATTCCGAAGAGCAGTTCGTCCGGTCGGACCACATTCCGATGGCGGCCGAGGCCGGTTTGTCGGGTGGCGTTCTGGTGGTGGCGCAGGACATTACCGAGTTGGTCCGCGAACGCGCCCGCCGCGAGCGTGGTCTGCATCAATTGGTGGCGACCTTGATGAGTGTTATCGATCGCCGCGACCCCTATTCCGCCAGCCATTCCGCCCGGGTGTCGGCTCTGGCCGCACTGGTTGCCAAGGAGGCGGCCATGGAAGAACGGGACGTCGAGACAGTCGAGATCGCCGGCGCGCTGATGAATCTGGGCAAATGTCTTGTACCGCGGCAGCTGTTGACTAAATCACATGGCTACAGTCCGGAAGAACTGGTCAGGGTACAGGAGGCGATTTTGTCGAGCGCCGATCTCGTTGCCGGAGTCGATTTCGACGGCCCGGTGGTCGAAACCTTGCGGCAGATTTTCGAACGCTGGGACGGCACCGGCCGGCCGGCCGGATTGGCCGGTGCGGCGATCCTGCCGACCGCCCGCATTGTTTCGGTGGTCAATGCCTTCGTTGCCATGGTAAGTCCTCGTGCGCACCGGCCAGGGTTGGACATTGATGGCGCGCTGGCGACATTGCTGTTGGAGGCTGGGGAGAAATTCGACCGGCGCACGGTTGTGGCGCTGGCGAACTTCATCGACAATCGAGACGGTCGCGCGCAATGGGCGGCAATGCTTGAAGGTCAGGGCGGCGGCACCGAGACACCACGGGATGGGGATCAGTCTTAACAGTTGCCGTATGCGATGATCGCTTAGAGGGTGAACGGCAGTTTGTCATGCTGCGAAGATTATTTCGATCGAACCAAGAACAACTGACGGTCGACCGGTCCATCGCGCCCGGCCGGCGGGTCTATGCGATCGGCGATATTCATGGCCGCTATGACTTGCTTCAGATTTTGCATGAAAAGATTGCCGCTGACGCTGCCAACTCGGCGGCGGCGACGCGGGTCATTGTGTATCTCGGCGATTATGTGGATCGCGGTCTGCGCAGCCGTGACGTGATCGACTATTTGCTCGATGATCCGATGCCTGATTTCGAATGCATTTACTTGCTCGGCAATCATGAATTCGCCATGCGGGAATTTTTGGACGATTCCGAATATGGCTGGAACTGGTTCGGTTTCGGTGGCGATACGACGTTGCTGTCCTATGGCGTGACCATGACGTCGCAGCGGGTAACGGCGCAGGGTCTGGAAGCGGCCCGGCTGCAATTCCAAGGCCTGATACCGGCATCCCACGTTGAGTTTCTCGACAGCCTCCGCCTCTATCACGTGGAAGGCGACTATCTTTTCGTTCATGCCGGCGTCCGACCCGGCACCCCGCTCGAGGCGCAGGACCCCCACGATTTGATCTGGATCCGCGACGAATTTCTCGATTCCACGATGGACCACGGCCGGTTGGTCGTGCACGGCCACAGCATCGTTCGCCGTCCGGAAATCCGCAACAACAGGATTTGTGTCGATACCGGCGCCTACGCGACAGGCCAACTGACAGCGTTGGTTATCGAAGAAGAAAGCGTCGCCTTGCTGTCCACGTAATGCAGCAGCCGGCCGAGAACCTCTCTAGGAGTGCACGCCGGGGCTTGGTATAAGTCCAGAGAATCGCACGGCTATTGGATTTTTACATGGCGAATAGGACGGACTTGGCCGGTTTGCTGGATGCGATGAAGGGCGTTCGCCTGATTTGCGTCGGCGATGTCATGCTGGACCGCTTCGTCTATGGCAACGTCGACCGCATTTCGCCGGAAGCGCCGATCCCCATTGTCCGTGTCGATCGCGAGGATGCCATGCTTGGCGCCGCCGGCAACGTGGCGCGCAATGCCGCGAGCTTGGGCGCAAAGACAACGTTGCTTGCCGTGGTCGGCGCCGATCCCGCGGCCAAAGACGTGCGTGCCCTTGCAAGATCTCAGCCGGGCCTCAACGCTATGCTGGTCGTAGATCCGGCACGGCCGACGACAATCAAGACACGCTACGTTGCCGCCGGCCAGCAAATTCTTCGCGCCGACCGTGAGGCCGCCGTTGAGTTGGCCGACGATCACCGGAAAGACCTGGTGTCGTTGTTCGAGAAACATATCGGCGATATGGACATCGTTGTAATTTCGGACTACGGCAAAGGCGTGCTTGACGAATCCAGCCTGTCGCGGCTTATCAGCATCGCGCGTGCCGCCGGCAAGCCGGTCATTGCGGACCCCAAACGGCCGGCGTTTTCCGCCTATCGCGGCGTCACGGTGATCAAGCCGAATGTCCACGAACTGTCCGTCGCAACCGGTCGCGATTGCAGCGATACGGAGACATTGGTGGCTGCGGCCAGGGATATGCTCCGCGACAGCGACATCGACGCGGCGCTGGTCAGCCGTTCCGAACGCGGACTCAGCCTGGTGCGCCGGTCCGGCGATGCCGAGCATTTCGCCGGTGCGGCGCACCAGGTTTTCGACGTATCGGGTGCCGGCGACACCGTGGTGGCTACCGCGGGGGTCGCGTTGGGTGCCGGCGCCGATCTTGCCGCCGCCGCTGCATTGGCGGCTTTCGCCGGCGGCATCGTCGTCGGCAAAGTCGGTACCGCGACCGTTACGCCGGCCGAACTGCGCGCCGGCACGCTGGCCGAGAACGATGCCAAAGTTCAATCCGCCACGGACATCGAGGAACGCGTGCGGCGCTGGCGCGCAGGGCAGTTGACGGTCGGCTTTACCAACGGTGTGTTCGATTTGCTGCATCCGGGGCATGTTGCCTTGTTGCAGGCGGCGAAGGCGCGCTGCGACCGGCTGATCGTCGCGTTGAACAGCGACGCATCCGTCCGCCGCTTGAAAGGCCCGGACCGGCCGGTTCAAGACGAACATGCCCGGGCCATCGTGCTGGCGAGCTTGGCCGCGGTCGACGGCGTCGTCGTCTTTGCCGAGGAAACGCCGGCAGCGCTTATCGACCGGCTCCGTCCTGACGTGTTGATCAAGGGCGCCGACTATCGGCCCGACCAGGTCGTCGGCGCCGACGCCGTTCGGTCCTGGGGCGGCGAGGTCTGGCTGGCACCGGTGCTGGAGGGCAACAGCTCGTCAGGCACCATTGACCGCATCAGGAAGCGACAGGACCGCGGGGATGGGTGAGGGAGTCGCGCGGGCATGATCTTTTTGACCGGCGGCGCCGGCTTCATCGGCTCGAATCTCCTGGCGGCATTGTCCGACCGTGGCCGCGATGTCGCCTTGGCCGATTATATGGGCGAAGACGACAAATGGCAGAATGTCGCAAAGCACGCGGTAGCGGCGTTCGTCGACGTCGACGGCACTCTGGATTGGTTGAATGCCCGGGCGCCGATGATCGAAAGTGTGGTTCACCTGGGCGCGGTTTCGTCGACCACAGAGCGCGACGTGGACAAAATCGTCGACCGCAATATTCGCTACACCTTGGCACTGTGGGACTGGTGCACCAACAACGGCAAGCCGTTTATCTATGCCTCTTCCGCCGCGACCTACGGTGATGGCAGTCAAGGGTTCGACGACGACGGCGACCCCGCGGCGTTGGCACGGCTCAGGCCGTTGAACCCCTATGCCTGGAGCAAGCACGTGGTCGACCGGCGGATCGCAGGGCTCCATGCAACGGCCGCGCCGACGCCGCCGCAATGGGTCGGCCTCAAATTCTTCAACGTGTTCGGGCCGAACGAATATCACAAAGGCGACATGCGCAGCATCGCCTGCAAGGTATTCGAAGCCGTCGCCGACAACCGAACCTTTAGCCTTTTTCGGTCGCCGCGGCCCGATTACGCCGACGGCGAGCAATGCCGCGATTTCGTCTATGTCAGGGACTGCGTCGATGTCTTGTTGTGGTTGCTGGCAACGCCGTCGGTTTCGGGACTGTTCAACGTCGGTACCGGCAAAGCGCGATCGTTTCTGGATTTGGCCTCCGCCGTGTTCCGCGCTGCGGGCCGCGAGCCAGACGTCGATTTCGTCGATATGCCAGAAGACTTGGCCGGCCGCTATCAGTACTTTACGCAAGCCGCGATGACCCGATTGGGCGCGGCCGGCTACACGGCGCCGATGACGCCGTTGGAAGACGCCGTGCAGGACTACGTCACGTCCTATCTCGGCCAGCCCGATCCGTATCGCTGACGCGAAGGCGTCATCATTGATCTAGCGCCCTGTTGTAGCGGTTCGCCGCGGCCCGGGCGAATTTCAGAGTCAGGGACCGGCGCCGGCTAGCATTCACTTTGGCCTCCTGCGCTGGCCGCACTATTTCGGCGCCATAACGATCCGCCAACATCATGCCGGTATCGTCCGGCAGAACAGCGGTCGGGAAGTCGGTCGGCACGGCGAAATAGAAATGATCGCAGTAATCCAGATATTCATGCCATTTTTGGTCTGACCGAAAGTCGGCAAGGGAACTTTTGACCTCAACCACCGTGATGCGGCCATTTTCGGCGATCGCCATCACATCAACCCGCCGGCCATTGTTAAGCGGCAACTCGGTCAGGAAGGCGTAACCCATATCGGACAGCAAGCGGCCGACGCCGCGCGCCACATCGCCGGCTACGGAACTCTGATCGGGGGCTTGCACGGGAGCCATCGCGACGCCTATGTTCTGCGTTTGTTCGTTGAGTTTAGCGGTAGAAAGAAGCTTTGACGACTCCGAATTGGCACACCATAGTGCTGTCCAGTCCCTGACGCGTTGGAACAAGACCCATGGCGCCCATAGACCTGCCGTCCCCTTGCATCGCGGTGTGCAGACTGAATGCCAAAACCGGTTTTTGCGACGGCTGCTATCGCACCGCGCAGGAGATTTCGGTATGGCCTACGGCGGACCAGGGCACTCGCATGGCGATCTTGGAACAATTGAAGGCGCGCCGGTTGGCCGGCGGCGGCGGGCCGCGGCGCCGGCGTCGGCGCGCGGCGTCAGCTGGTGGTGGTGAATGACCTAAGCTTTTCGGTCAAGCCATCGATCTTGCCGCCGTTGGCGCGGATGATGCTGTTGAATTCCTGGCGCCGGGTCATCGCCATGCTGATGCCTTCGACCGCCAGGTCGATCACCAGGTAACGCTCGCCCTTGGGCCGCATGCGCCAGATGATGCTGTAGGGCTTGCCCTCGCGCATGATCAGGGATTTGACCAGTATATCCTTCTTCGGCCCGTTGCGGGCGGCGATCACTTTGAAGGCGTCGATCTGGCTGCTGCCGAGCTGGCGGGCGAACACGGTCACGATGAACTCGGAGAACACCGCCATGTAGGTGTCCCGATCGGGCTTGGTCGTGCGTCGCCAATGCTTGCCGAGGACGAAGCGGCCGATGCCGCGAATATCCAGGTTACCGGCCAGCAAGGTCCGGAAGTAGGCGGCGCGGTCCTCGGCGCTGCGTTCGGCGTCGGTCATGATGCCCATGGTTTCTTGGCCCAATTGCGCGATCATCTGGGCGGCGGGATGACCGAGCATCCTGGTGTCTTTGCCCGATGCGGTAACGGTGTCCAGCTCCAGGCCTTCGAATTGGGCAAACACCAAATTAGGCTGGTTCAGTTCGCTATTTCCGGCGTCGCCGACCATTGCCGTCGACATGGTCGGCGTGCCCGAAGCGCTGAGGCTTTCAAGCGGCTGGACCGCACAGCCGCTCAGCAAAGCGATACCGATCGCGGCAGCCAAGGGAATCGAGGTGCGCATTTTCAACCTCCGTCATGGCGACGGGGGCGAGGCTAGCGAATCAGCGTTAACCGTCCCTTACGCTGTTCACCGCGTCAGCCGATCAAGCCGGCCAAGCCGGGTAAACGGCGGCGCTTCGGCGCCTGCATTTGCGGCCTATTCGGCTGGTTGCCGGCGGTCTTGGCGGACGGCGCAATCAAAGACACTTTTTTGCGTCGGCCCGACGGATCGGCCAGGAATGCCGGTATGTCCGGTAGTTCGTCGTTTGTCGACGACGCGGCCTCGGACGCGGCGTCTTGGCGAACCGGCGCGTCCACGGGCGGTGCTGCCGTCGGTTGATCCGGCGTCGCATATTCCGGTGCCTCTTCGGGTTCAGGGGTCATTCCGTTGAGGGTGGCTTCGAGAATGGCTTGCATATCGGCAGCGCTGATTTCGCGCCGATCGATTTTGCCGTGACCGTTGATCGGTTCCGTACCGGGGCTGGCTGACACCATCGGAGCGGAATCGCGCGTTGGCGTGCCGACCGGCTGCGACCGCTCACGCAAAGCCAATTCGCGTTCGCGATACTCCAGCTCTTTGTCGTGCAGGCGCTTCAGCCAGGCGATTTCTTCGGCCATTGCCTCAATGCGTTTTTGCAGCCGCAGATTGTCTTCCAGCAGCCGGATCAAATCGGCATGTGGCGGCGACGGCTCACTGCTTATCTGGTGTGCCTGGGCGGTTTGGCTCATGGTTCGCTGCTTCCTCGAAACGCGTGAAAGGGCGTCTCAGGGAAGTTTTCTTGTTAACCTTTACATCTCGTTAATAAAAAGCCGGCGCTAGCGCCAACATTCCACCGCAAGGGTGAAAGCCATCGCCATTTCGCCGACATCCGCCGCGTCCAATTGGCGTTTTGATGGTGCCGTTTCATAACGGACCGCCAAGGCATCAAGGAAGGGCCGCGCAACCGATGCGTTGATCGCGAAATTGACGTTTTCCGGCACCGCGCCTTTCAGCTTTGCCAGTCCAACCGCATCCAGTTTGCCGACGACGATACCGACCACGTGCCCGGACAGATCCAGCAATGGACCGCCCGAATTGCCGAGCTGGACCGGCGCGGTGATTTGTAAGAACCGCCGATCGTTGCCGGGTCCGGCCAAGGCGCTGGTATTGCCGACGGTGATGTTGAGGTCCGACGCCAGCAAACCCGGCAGCGGAAATCCGGCGACCACCACGCCGTCGCCCGGCCGAATGGCGCGGCCGCTGCGAAATTTTGCCCAGTGGGCGAACGCACCGGCGGTTTGTAACAAAGCGAGGTCGTTGCGTTTGTCGGCGTGGCGCACGGTTGCCGGCCCGATGCCCCGGACACGCACGTCGCGGCAGTCGGCAACGACATGTTCATTGGTTAAGACATGACCTGACGGGCTCACCACGAACCCGGTACCGCTCGACGCCAATGTGGCCGGACCCTTTGGCGTCGGCGTTGCCGCCTTATCGGCCCCGTCGGTCGGTGCCGGCGGCACGCGCGCCGCGGCCGCGGCGGTTTTCAATTGCGCGAGACGCCAATCGATTTCCGCGTTCAAGCGCACCCGGTCGGCTTGGCGAAATTTCTTGCCAACGACGCCCATGGCCGCGCGCGAGCCGTCCTGCAGTGGGCCCGGCGGTTGCAGCTCGGCGGCAAGGCCGTACCACACATAGGCTTTTTCAAAATCGGCAGGCCGGCCGCGGCCAGTGGCGTTCATGAACCCCAAATTATGCATGGATGCCGCGTGACCCCGACCGGCCGCGCGACGCCACCATTTGACCGCCTCGGCATCGCTTTTCGGCAGGGCCTCGCCGCGGGCGAACATCACCCCAAGATTATACTGCGCCTCGGCATCGCCGGATTGGGCGAGCGGCAGCCAAGCCTCGCGCGCGGCGACATAGTCGCCTTTATTGTAGGCGGTGAAACCGTCTCTGACGTCGGCGTGGCCATTGCCGCAGACAGTCAGGACCGCAATCAGAAGAATCGCGATCGACCACAACGCGGGCGGTGTCGGATTCGGTTTCGCGCCGAATATCCTCATCACCCGTAAACCACCTTTCATAGCCTTGCCAAACATCCGGCCAAACGTCGGGCTTGGCCGGTCGAATAGCGCATTTTAGCCTTGTTTCGGAACCGGTACCGTAGAAAATTCGGCCGCGCCCGGCAACAGTCGCCCGCTTTGTGGGCTTATGCAAATCAATGGCCCGTTTCCGAGCGGTGCCGGTGACATCCTTGTGAAAGCGGGCTGACGGAAGACCAGGTCGTTGCTATGATTTCGGCATCGTAATTGGCTGTTGATTAAAGGCGTTTACATGCGCTGGCCGCGTGGCGGAATGTTGTCGGTTGTGGTGTCCGGATTGGCTGTGCTGTTTCTGTCCGGTGCGGCGTCGGCAAACTGTGGCGATGGGGCCGGCCACCCATTGATGGAAACCCCATTCCTGGCCGATCGCGTCGGTACGGGCGCTTTGCCGCCTGTCGGCCAACGCCTGCCCGATTGTCCCGCGGTCGCGACGTTTGATGGTATTGACCAGTCAATCGGACGCCATGGCGGGACCCTGACATCGATCATCCGCAAGGATCGCGACGTCAAACTGTTGGTGGTTTATGGCTATGCCCGCCTGGTCGGCTATGACCGCACGTTCGCCCTGAAACCGGACATATTGGAAGACGTTTCCGTTAAGGACGGGCGTATTTTTACGTTTACATTACGCGCCGGACACAAATGGTCCGACGGCCATCCGTTTACAACGGAAGATTTTCGCTATTGGTGGGAGGAAGTCGCCAACGACCCGAAACTGTCGCCAAGCGGACCGCCGAAATCGATGCTGGTTGACGGCGCGCTGCCGCAGGTCGACTTCCTCGATGAACGCAGGGTGCGCTACACCTGGGCGGCACCGCATCCGACGTTTCTGTCGCGGCTTGCCGGTCCGGCACCGTTGTTCCTTTACCGGCCGGCGCACTATTTAAAGCGTTTCAACAAGAAGTTCGCCGACAAGCACGCGCTCGAAATAGCCATTGATAAAGCTCGGCTCCACGGCTGGGCCGCTTTGCACAACCGGTTGGACAATATGTACCTGTTCGACAACCCGGATCTGCCGACGTTGCAGCCCTGGGTCAATCGAACCGCGCCGCCGGCGACCCGGTTTATTGCCGAACGCAACCCGTTTTATCATCGGATCGATCCCAAGGGCCGGCAATTGCCTTACCTTGATCGGGTCGCGCTCGACGTGGTATCGCCGGGTTTGATTCCGGTGAAAGCCGGGCTGGGCGAGGCCGATCTGGTGGCCCGGGGCCTGAGTTTCCAGGACTACACATTTCTGCGCGATCGCGGCGTCGACAGCAGCCACGAAACACTGCTGTGGCGCAAGGCCAATGGCTCGCAGATCACCCTATTTCCGAACCAGAACGTCCGAGATCCCGGTTGGCGTGCCTTGATGCGAAATGCGAATTTTCGTCGCGCCCTCAGCCTGGCAACCGACCGCGAACAGATCAATGAGTTCTTGTTCTTTGGCTTCGGCCGCGCCGGCAACGATACGGTGTTGGAAGAAAGTCCGCTGTTTAGGCCGGACTACCAGCTGCGCTGGGCGCGCTTCGATCTGGAGCATGCCAACCGGCTGCTTGATGAAATCGGCCTAAATCGCCGCGACAGCAACAACATTCGGCTGATGCCCGACGGCCGACCGCTTAACGTCATCGTAGAGACTGCCGGCGAGCAGCCCGAACAGATCGACGCCCTGGAAATCATGCAGTCCGGGTGGGCGGCGGCCGGCGTCGGCTTGATCATGCGGCCGATGCATCGAGAGACTCTGCGGTCCCGTGTGATCGCTGGTGAAACGATGATGGCGGTTTGGGGCGGCATGGAAAACGCCTTGCCGACGCCGGACAGCAACCCGGAAGCAATGGCGCCGTTCAGCCAGATCAACTTTCAATGGCCGCAATGGGGCCTGTATGTCGAAACCGACGGCAAGTCGGGTCAACCGATCGACGTGGCCGAGGTCAAAACGCTGCTGCGCTTGGTCCGCGAATGGGGCCGTGCACCGGATGCCGATAGCCGATTGCGGCTATGGCACCGCATCCTCGACATACATGCCGATCAAACTTTCGTCATCGGTACCGTGTCGGGCATCCGCCAGCCGGTTGTCCGATCACGGCAATTGATGAATTTGCCGCGAGAAGGGGTCTATAATTGGGATCCCGGTGCGTTCTTCGGCATCTACCGCCCTGACACGTTTTGGAAGAAGAATTTATGATCATGAAACCTTACTTGAAACCTTCATTATTGGCCGCGATAACCGCCGCCGCCATGATTTCGCTAGCGCCGGCTGTCTCGGCGCAGGACAACAAGTCCGGACCGAAACTAACAACGGTTTACCGGACGCATTACATACCGAAGTTTCCGCAAAAGCGGGCCATGAACGGCCGCTTCCGGGATCGCCTGGTGGCGCTGCAGGAAAAGGCCCTGGCCAAGAACCGCGCCGGTCAAGACACGCCCTGTACGTCCCAGCTTCTCAAGGAAGCGCGCTGGCTAATGAACTACACCCAGCGTATCGATGATATGGAGGCGATGCTGGCCGAACTGAAAGACAGCATCGCGGTGGCGGACCAGTCGTTCGCCTTGCGCCAGGCGCCGGCCGACGGATCCTGGGGCGTTTGTCACAAAGAGTGGTTTTTCCGCCTTCACACCAGTGTCGACCCGATCAAGGAACTGATCAATGTCGGCAAAGTGCCGGAGCGTGCGCTCGGCTTCCTCGAACCGGTCAACACGCCGGCCAAGCTCCGCGCGGTCATGGAAAGCCTGCTCATTTCGGACATGGAGGCCGAGGGTATCAACCACCGCAAGGAGCTGAATTTGGTGGTAACTGGACTTGGGCAGTTGTTGTTCCTGCCGAAGCTCGCCCACATCTATCCGGCGGATTTCCCGCGCCAGGAATTGGCCCGGGAACTGATCGATTTCATGGACAATCGTTGGCAGGATAAGGAGACCGGATATTGGGGCGCCTGGTACAAGGTCGACGGCGACATCAAGAAAGCCAACGATCTTAGCATTACATTTCACGTCGTGAGCTACCGCCAGGACGATCCGCCGAGGATGGATGAAATGGCGGACACGCTGTTCTCGACCAGAACCTTGAAGTATCCCTACGGCTGGCGCGATCGGGGCCGGCAGAACAACCACCACGCCTATGACGTGGTGCGTCTGTTGCGCCGGGCCTGGCCCTATCTCGACCTCAATCAACAGGCTCGCGGCAGCGCGCAACTGGTGCTCATGCTGGCGCGATCGCTCGGCCTATCCATCGACCATCAGGGCCACATGGTCGACACGGCTTACGAAAGCGTCTCGGAAGCCTATTACTTCGGCGTGTCGTTTCTCGATGAAATCGGCTATTTCCGGGATTCGCAGCGGTTTTGGTCGGCGCTACGCATGGACGGTTCAGAGCAAATCAGAGACCGCCTGGAGGAGCATCTGGTCGCCCTTAACAGTGAAACGCCCATGGCAGTGGCGGCGTTGCGCAAACTCAGGCAGCGGGACTGAAGCGGCTGTCGTCCGGACCGGTCTATTTGGCTTTCTTCAGTTCCCGCAACTGATGCTCGAGCCGTCTGATGCGGTCGTCCAGCTCGACCACGTCGATCGCCACGATCTCGGTGTCGATGGAAAGCGCGGTGATGGCGTAGACGATGCTCAGGAGCGGTTTCCTGAGGCGTTCATCCACCTGTGAAATGACATCGGCATTGCCGCTGTCGGCCGCCCAAACCAGGCCGGCGGTCATCGACAGGCCGGCGATGAAGCCGACGCTTGCCGACTTGATCCGGCAGGTCACTAGGGCGCGGTCGGGTTTCTGAGTTCGGGCCATCGCTTGATCTCCTCATTGTCTCCGTCGCGACCTACTCTGCCGCGGCGGGCTCGTCGGTATCGCGGTATTTGGTCCTCAGCGGCGCCCAATCGTCGGCGCCGACCAAACGGAAAAAGTCCGCCACGCTGCCCGCGTCGGGCCGCGCCGGCGGCTGGCCGTCTGCCATCAGGCCGGCCAACACAGTGTCGCATGTGGCAACGATCTGACTGGTCAATACGCCAGGCACGATGGCGATCTTGTACCCCAAATCGGCTGTCGTTGCGAGGTCCAGGTCGGGCGACTTGCCGCCGGTGACCACATTCATCAAGCACGGCTTGTTGAGCCGCCGCGGCACTTCCCGAACTTCATCCATGGTTTGCGGCGCTTCGACGAAGGCAACGTCGGCGCCGGCATCCAACGCCGCCTCGGCGCGCCGCAAGGCCTCTTCGAAGCCGAGGGCGGCACGGGCGTCGGTCCGCGCGATAATCACAAAATCCGGATTCTGCCGGGCATCGCAGGCGGCTCGGATCTTGGCGACGAAGTCTTCCAGCGGCACGACCTCCTTATCGTCAAGGTGGCCGCAACGCTTGGGCATGACTTGGTCTTCCATATGCAGGCCGGCGACGCCGGCGCGCTCGTATTCCTGTACGGTCCGGAAGGCGTTGAGTTCGTTGCCATAGCCGGTGTCCGCATCGGCAATCACCGGCAAGTTCGACGCAACCGCGATGCGGCCGGCGTTGGCGGCCATTTCCGACATCGTGACCAAGCCGAAATCCGGAAATCCCAGGGTCGCGGCGGTCCCGGCGCCGGTCATGTAAGCGGCCTTGAATCCGGCCCGGGCGACGGCTCGGGCGGTGATGCATTCAAACGTGCCGGGCGCGGTGATCATTCCCGGGTCGTTGAGCATCCGACGAAGCGTGGTGGCGTGCGACATGGCTGTATCCTCGTTTCAATCGCGGCGTCATCAAAGCTTAGGGAGCGCCGACAGCAGCGGTCAAGATGCCAGGCGCGCCGCGTCGCTATAGAGTGTCCGTTGATCGACATTATAAAATCCGATCTCGCCGATTTCGTCCACCAGGATGCGCAACAAATCGCCACGCCCGAGGCGACGGCAGGAATCGACCAAGACCTGAAAGAATATGTCGCGCTGTGCGTGACTGCCGCCCATCATCCAGAGCCGGCGGCGACACGGCATCAATTGAGCGACAACAGTCTCGTCATCGCCACGGCGGTGGGCAACAGCGGCCCGTGACGCCGGGATCGCGGCGCTTTTGAAGGCCAGGCCGACCGGGCCCGGGGCCGATACGGCGTAGTCTTCCATGCCGTCGATCAAATCTTGAGCGGCGCTGTCGTTGGCGGTCGCGGCAAGGATGATCGCCGCGTGGGCACTGGTGAACGGGCTTTGGTGATTGTCGACGCGGCCTTGTGCCACTGCATCCAGCGGCTGCCAGCGGTCGCCGACGTCGACGCCGCGCAATTCCAGGCGCAGCAGCAGCGCAGCCGCGTTTTGGACATCGATGTAGGCATCGGGCACGGCCTGGACCAGCGGCGAATTGGGGTTTCGGACTTCTTCGTCATAGAGCGTCAAAATGCGATCATGGGCGTCCTGCTCAAGCAAAAACAAACAAAGATGCCACCACAGATGATGGACGATTTGATTACTCCCCGTCCAATTGCCGGTCAACGGCTCCAGCCAGTCGATGCCGTCGTCAATGCGGCCCTGCATGATCAGGACATGGGCGACCGCATGGGCTCCCCAAGGGTCGGTCGGGTCGGCCTCGATTGCTTGACGGCCATAACGTTCCGCCGCCTCGTAGTGGCCGGCTTCTTCGTTGCTGAAGGACCGGACCGAAAGGAACAGCGGATAGTCGGCCAATTCCGAAGTCCAGGCCGGTGCCGCCCGCTCGACCAGGCTGCGCATCCAATCGGCCTCACCCATCCAAAACAGTTCCTGCTGGACCAATCGGTGGGCCAGCAGATCCGTCGGGTGCGCTGCGACGATGTATTCATAGCACGTCGCCGCCTCGGCCGGCCGTTGATCCTTAAGATGTGCCAACGCGTCAAGATAAAGCCGCTCATGCGGGCTGATGTCGGCGGCAAACGGCTTGGCGGCGGCGTAGGCGGCATCGACGACCGGTTGATAGGCCGCGCTGCGGGCGCCGACCATGGCCAATCCTTTGAGGATGTGGGCCATGGCAAAATCGGGATCGGCGGCGAGCGCGGCGTCGACGTGGTCCATCACGTCGAGTTGCCAATGGTTGAAGCTGCGAATTCCGGCCGACAGGTGCCGCGCGGCATCGGCGCTGTTTGTCGTCGGCGACAATGGTGTCGCGATCTGTTGCATGCTTATTCTCTTTGCTGATTCTACGGCTCAGGTGCGGAGCCGATCTTAGAGCAGTTCTCGACCATATGGGACCGTTTGATGGGTGCAAATCGGCTTTTCGGGTAGGCGCGGTGCGCAGCGCGATGTGGGGCATCGGGCAAGTATCGCAACGCACCCGAAAAGCCGAGTTGCACCACCGAAGGCCGGGTTCTTTTGCGCCATGGCGGCGTCGCGCGTCTTATCCGATGCCCGACATCGCATGGCGACGCGCTCCTTGCCACGGCGCAAAATAATCCCGGTCAAACGATCCCGTATGGTCGAGAACTGCTCTGGTGCGGACCGCGCGTGCCATCAACGACCCGCCATGCCAAGGGCCCAGCTATTGTGTTAGAAGTCGGCCGTCGAACGCACGCATGATTGCCCGCCTTACCACACCCGGAATAGAGTCCGTTGATGGCCAGCCCGGACAGCCGATTGATTGTCACCCTTTGCTCGGCGCAAGTTGCCGGCATGTTGGGCTTGTCTACGTTTTCGACCTTGCTGCCGGAATTGATCGTGGAATGGCAGCTTACCAACACCGAGGCCGGATGGTTGAACGGGGTCATGTTCGGCGGCTACGCCGGTGCGGTACTGTTTCTGATGGGCCTGACCGACCGCGTCGATGCCCGGCGCGTGTTCTTGGCCTGCTGCGTGTTGTCCAGCCTGTCGATGCTGGCCTTTGCCTGGTACGCCGAGGGGTTTTGGAGCGCATTGGGTTTGCGGGCGCTCAGCGGTGTCGCGCTTGCCGGCACCTATATGCCGGGCATGCGGGTCTTGACCGACCGCCTGACCAGGGCGGATCAGTCTCGCGGCGTAGCGTTCTACACCGCCTGCTACGGCATCGGCACAGCGGGGTCGTTTTATTTGTCGGCCGAGATTGCGGCACAGAGCCACTGGCGGTGGGCTTTTGCGGCGATCGCCGCCGGGCCGCTTATCGCATGGGTGCTGGTGATTTTGGCGACCCGTCCGATACGGATCGAGGCGGTGGCTTCGTTTTGGGCGGGTTTCGATTTTCGCCCGGTATTCGGCAATCGGCGCGCCATGGCCTATATTCTGGGCTATACGTTGCATACTGCAGAGCTTATGGCGTTTTTGTCCTGGTTGGTCGCCTTTCTGACCTATGCCGCAGCACACAATGGCGCCGGTGCCGGGGCCATCGGCTTTTTGGCGGCGATGATCGCACTGGTTGGCCTGCCGGCAAGCATCGGCGGTAACGAAGGCGCGCTCCGATTCGGCCGCCGGCGGTTCATTACCGTGGTCATGATTGCGACCGCCGCGGTCAGCTGCCTGGTCGGGCTGTCGGCGGAGTTGTCGTTTGCCGCGGCGGCTGCCGTCTGCCTGGTCTATGGCGGGTTGATCGCGGGCGATTCCGCGTCGCTCACCGCCGGCACGGTTGGGTCCGCAGTGCCGGGGCGTCAGGGCGTTACCGTGGCCATGCATTCCTTCCTCGGTTTTGGCGGCGCCTTTATCGGACCGTTGATCTTCGGCGTGGTGCTGGATGTCGCGGGCGGCCGCACCAGCACCACGGCCTGGGCCGCTGCCTTTGCCGTGATCGGCCTGGCCACTTTGCTCGGCCCAATATTTTTGGCTCGTTGGGCAGCTGATGGTCAGGGGCACCGGTGATACCAGTTGTCTGTGGCGCAAGGCCTCCGTAGTCTTTGTTGCGTCGATAGCCGTCAATGGTAATGTGGCTAGAGCAAGTTTCGACTATACCGAATTGACGGGAGCCAAAGGATGAACGCGACGACTGTCCTGCTTGCCCTGGCGTTGGGCGCGGGCCTGGCGCTTGCTGGTTGTCAAACAGCAAGCGAGCGCAATACGCCATCTTCGGCGACCGCCGGCACCGCCGCCGCCAGCAATAAGCAGTCGGATTGTGCGCGGGCGGATTCGATGAACCCGCTTTGCCGGACCAATAGCTGTGTCGCGATCGAGGGCAACTTTTGCGATCTTTGAGCGCTTGGCCGAAGCGCCGTTTCAAAACGACACGCTTGCGCGGTAATCCAAAGGCAGACCGATGACTGACGTGGAACACCGTATTGCCGAAATCCTGCGCGCGGAAGCGCAAGCCATTCTCGCCGCCCCGGTCGGACCGGCTTATGAACACGCCGTTGATGCGTTGCTGCGCTGCCCAAGCAAAGTCATAGCGACGGGCATGGGTAAAGCCGGGCTGGTGGCAAGGAAGTTCGCCGCCATCCTGTCTTCCACGGGAACGCCGGCGGTCTACATTCACCCGGCGGAAGCGGCGCATGGCGATCTTGGCCTGGTCGCGCCCGGTGATTGCATCGTCGCCTTCTCGACCAGCGGCAAGACGCGTGAGGTGCTGGAAATGGTTGAATTTGCCCGCCACCTTGGCGCCGGCACGGTCATTGGCATCACTTCGCATACGGATTCCGAACTGCGGGCAAAGAGCGATGTGTTGGTGGACATGGGCGTCGTCGAGGAACCCTGTCCGCTTGGTCTGACGCCGTCCGCTAGTATGGCCGTGATGTCTGCAATCAGTGACGCCCTGGCTCTGGTCCTGATGGAACGCAAAGGTATTACCCGGCACGATTACGGGCTCCGTCACCATGGCGGTTATCTTGGCCGTAAGGCGCGGCTGGACAACCTTTAGGCGCGACGCCTGGCGAAATGAAGGCTGCGCCGGCGCGCCGAATGATGTAAAAGCTATTAACATGAGTTGGTCGAGACAAGGGCGCGGCCGGGGCCGGCGCGGCTACCACCATGGCAATCTTCGTGAAGCCTTGGTGCAAGCGGCTTTGGGCCTGATCGCCGATAAAGGGCCTGCCGGTTTCACCTTTGCCGAGGCGGCGCGGTCCGCCGGTGTCAGTCCGGCCGCGCCCTATCGGCATTTTCGCGACCGCGAGGAACTGATCGCCGATATCGCACGGCGCGGCTTCGAGCTGTTGACCGCCGAACAAAAAGCGGCATGGAACGACGGCAAGCCCGACGCCATGCAGGCACTCGCTGCCGTCGGCCGCACTTATCTCGAATTTGCCAGAACCGAGCCAGCCTATTATTCGGCGATGTTCGAAGCTGGGCTGCCGCCCGACTTAAACAGGGACCTGGCGGCGGCGGGCGATGCTGCTTTTGCCGTTTTCCGGCAAGCATCAGAGGCCGTGCGCACCACCTTGCCCGCGGATTCGCGGCCGCCGGCATTGATGATGAGCCTGCATTTTTGGTCCATGGCTCATGGCATTGCCGCTTTGTTCGCGCGCGGTGACGCGGCCCGCCGGGCACTGCCGATGGCACCAGAGGATTTGTTGGAAGCCGAGGTCTTGGTCTATCTCGCCGGCCTTGGATCCGGCAAAGATCAAACCTGAAACAACCGGCGCCGCAGCCAAGCCGGTTTTGGGCTTGACAGCAGCCCAGGGTCATCCCACATATGTAAATGTAAATAACATTAACATGAGGCGCCGATGGAACTCGCTTCCCGATTGGATGATTATGGCAAGCCGGCATGGATCACGTTGATGGTTCTGAGCTTCATAATTTTCTGGCCCGTTGGCTTAGCAATCTTAGGCTTTCTGATATGGAGTGGACGCATGGGATGTTGGAAGTACGGCGGCCCGGGCCGCTGGTATGATGACGGCAGCAAGAAAACCAGGCGATCAGGCCGTCGGCGCCATCGCCGGGACCGTGAGAGCCACCAAAGCGGCAACGTGGCGTTCGACGAGTATCGCAATGAGACGCTGCGCCGTCTGGAGGATGAACAGCGCGATTTTATGGATTTCCTGGAAAGCCTGCGCCACGCCAAGGACAAAGCCGAGTTCGACCAATTCATGGCCGAGCGCCGCGACATGTCCCGCGATACGGATCACCCCGACCCTTCGGACGGTCCAGCGCCGGCGCCACAGGCCTGATCGAAATTCGCCGGTCGTGTGCCACCGTCTGCGGCGCGGGCGGTGGCATCGGCACCGCGTCGTCAATCCAATATGATGTGGGGTATGAAGCGCGCGTCGTCGGTGGTCACCAACGAGTGGTCTTCCCGCACGCACATGCCGGCGGGCTGGCTCGCGACCAGCCAGCTTCCAACCATGGCGTGGTTGCCGTCGAACCTGGCGAGCGGATGCAAGGCTTGAAGGACGTGTCCTTCGGCGCCATAGGGGCCGTCATTTTCAAAGCTGACCTGGCCGCCTTGAACAACTCGGATATTGCTGCCTTCGCGCGACAGTAGCGGCTTGCGGACATAATCGTCGCCCAGCGCCGAAGCCCGGGGATCGCCCTCGAAATAGCACGGCAGCAGGTTCGGATGGCCTTCGAACATTTCCCACAACAACGCCATCAGCCCCTTGTTCGACAGAATCATCTTCCACGCCGGTTCGATAATCTGCACGCCGCTCGCCGGCACGTGCTGGCTGAATTCCTCCTGTAGAATCCATTCCCAGGGATAGAGTTTGAATAGGCTGGTGATGACGCGATCCTCAAGGTCGGTAAACCGGCCGTCCTGATCGACGCCGATGTCATCCATGTACAGCAATTGACTGGTCAAGCCGGCCTGGCGCGCACAATCCGCGATGTATTCGACGGTGCCCCGGTCCTCCTGGCTGTCTTTGGCGCAGGCGACGTGCAAAGCGCCGTCGATGCCCAGTTGGGGTAAGGCCTCTAGCAGCCGTTCGTGCAAGGAATTGAACTGATCGGCGCCGGCGGGAACCAGTCCCCTTTCCATCGCCTGCTCCAGCCATACCCATTGAAAGATCGAAGATTCATAGAGTGTCGTCGGCGTGTCAGCGTTATACTCGAGCAGTTTTGCCGGTGCCGTTCCGCCGTAGGAAAAATCGAGCCGGCCATACAAATTGCGGTCCTTGTTGTGCCAGGACTGCGCAACGTAATCCCAATAGGCCGTCGGTATGCCGAGGCGCGATAGGACCTCCTGGTCGGCAACTGCGCGCTCGACCACGTCGAAGCACAGATTCTCCAGCTCCTCCGTCGGGTCCTCGAGATCTTCCTCGACCTGGCGCAAGGTAAACCGATAATAGGCGCTTTCGTCCCAATACCGGTCATTGTCAATGGAATGAAAATCGAAACCGTGCTCGCGGGCGGTTTCCCGCCAATCCGCGCGTTCGGCAACCGGGATGCGCTGCATGATCGCCGTGCTCAGCCGCCGGCCGAGAACCCTCGGGCACGGGCGCCGAAGCCGCCGCGCGAGACCGTGAAACCTTTGGCTGACGGCCGCGCGGTAGCGGATCGCGCTACTTTGGTAAGGCCGGTTCGGCCGCCGACATTTTTATTGTCGGCGGTGCGGAACGACTTAGGGTCATCGGCCGACCGATAAAGCGGCTGCGACGCGACGCCGCCGCGCCCGCCAAGCATGCTACCCATCATGTAACCCATCATCAACGGCATGAAAACGGAGCTACCGGATTCGGTTCGATAGGGCGCTGTCTCGCATTGTTGGCCGCCGAAATCGGCCTCGCAGTCGGCTTGAGAGCGGTACTTCGGCGCTACCTGCGCATGTTGTTCACGGGCGGCAACGAAATTGCTCTCGCATACGTCCGCCGAGAAATCCTTATTATCGATACATTGTTGGACGCCATCGAACAGTGCCGCATCGATTTGCGGTTCATCGCAAGCCGACAAGGCGATGGCGCTGGCGCCCATCATGACAAGGGCAACGGAGCGGGAGCGTTTCAACGGGATGTCCTTTCGACTGTCAAAAGCCGGGGCGGGCGGCCGGCCGGACGCCAAGTCTAATGCATTGCGTGCGACATTCATACCGGCTTGACCGGTCGCCATCCGCTGCCGGTCAGGGTCGCCGAAAGACCGCGAATATGCTAGTGTTGACCCGGCGCGCCTTGGAGAGTTGGGTAGGCGGTCCGCCGTCGACTTCCGCACCAATCGCCCTAAAGGACTATGCTGCGGCCGTCTTGTCATGCCCGTCAAAGTGGGGATCGCGGTTTATCGATGCGTCGAATAGTATGAAGAAGAAGAAAAGAGTGTTGCTGTCAGCGTTCGCTTGCGACCCGATTACCGGCGGTGAGCCGTATGTTGGGTGGCAATGGGCTCAGTTCCTTTGCCAATCCTACGACCTGCATGTCGTCACGCGCACTTACAATAAGTCTAGGATCGGCAATCACGAATTAGCCAAACAGGTTCAATTCCATTATTGCGATGCAGCGTTTTCGCTCCGTCGCGGACATTATTCACGCTTCAACCGACTCTACTACGTGTACTGGCAATGGCTGGCGCTGCGAAGAATGCGGCGCTTGCACCGTCAGCAGCCGTTCGACTTGGTCCACCATGTTACCTACAATTCTGTCGAGATGCCGGGCCTTCTCTGGCGCTTGCCGGGCGCGGCGTTTGTCTGGGGACCGGTCGGCGGCGGTCAGTTGCCACCGGACTCTCTGTCTGAGGTTTACGGCCGTGCGTGGCTGAAGCAGCGCTTGCGCAAATTCTTGAAATTATCGGCCAAATACAACCCGGTCATCCGTATTGCGACGCGTCGCGCCGCCGCCGTGCTGTTTGCCAATGCCGACACCGAGGCATTATTGCGAGATCTTCCGATAAAGCATGGCGAAAGAATGCTTGAAACTTCGATCCATGAACGAACGCCGTCCCGGCCACGGAACCAGCCTGGTTCGGACCGGCCCTTGCGGGTTACCTGGATCGGTCACATCGTTCCGCGCAAGGCACTTGCATTAGCGCTCAACGCCATGGCATCCGGTCTTCGCGATTATGGCGATGAATTTCGCGTCGAGCTTCACGTTCTGGGCGATGGCCCATTGCTGCCGGCGGCGCGGCAAATGGTCGAGGACCTTCAGCTGACGGACCGGGTGACGTTCCATGACGTCATTCCCCATGCCGAAATCGACGCTTTCTTTGAAGGCGCCGACATTCTTCTATTTACCAGTGTCCAGGACACCTCTGGCAACGTCGTTCTGGAGGCCATGGCCAACGGCGTTCCGGTGGTCGCTTTAAACCATCAGGGCGTCAAAGAAATGGTGACTATGGGCGGCGGCGTGTTGGTCGATGTCTGTGATTTTTCCGGCACCGTTAGGCGCTTGGCCGACGTACTCCATAGTTTCGCCAACAATCGTGTGGACTACCAGGCGATGAGCAATGCGGCCCTGGACGAAGTCCGAGAACGTCACACCTGGCAATTGAAGTCGCGTAAAATCACGGAACTTTACGATACCCTCATCAATCAGGGCTGAATTGCCAAAGCTCTAGATGTGATGTCTCAACAGGTTGTTCCCACGTTGGTCAATTCGCCTTCGCGGGTTGGCTGTGGTATTGTATGCGCTCGGTTGAATGCCTTGTCTGGTGGATCACGGCGCCGAAGGATCGTCGCTGGTCACTTTTGAAAAATCGGCAGATTCCGGTTCGGAGACACTGGCACGGTGGTGACTAGCAGCGCCGTTGTAGATTGTGGATAGGCGAATGGCTGAAGAAGTAACGGCGATTGTCAGCTGTATGACGGATGGCGAAAGGCCGTTTATTCGCACGGCATTGAATTCCGTCGCCAATCAGACAATGCCATGCGCAATCCGGCTCTACGTTACCGATACAAACGATTGGATCGACGATGCCATTGAAGGGTTGGATCACGTCGTCGTTCGCCGAATCCCGCTGACGGTGGTCGGTGCGGTTCGAAACCTAGGCGTCAACGAGGCCAAGAGTGAGTTTGTTGCGTTCCTTGACGGCGATGATTTTTGGTCTCCCGAAAAAACGGCAAGACAAGTTGCGGCCTTGCGGAAAAATCGCGCTGAGTTTGCCGGTGCCGACCACATTCTAGTTGATGAGTTGGGAAGACAATACGCTTTCGGCATGGCTCACCTGTTTCCGATGGCCAGTTCCTGGCTGGTCAGGCGCGATCTCATGCTGGACTGTCCTTTTGACGGCAGTATGTATACTGGTGAAGATTGGAATTGGTGGTATCGCGCGGCTGAAATTTCGCAACGAATTCGAGTAACTAACTTCTTGCTGTCTTACCGAGTTCGATCAGGTTCCACATCCTCGGAGTTTGGCGCAAAGAAAAGAAAGGAACTCGCATTGCGCATATCGCAGATTTATGGCCTACGTTCGGCGACCCTGGCCGCAACCTACGTCCTTAACCGGTACCACCGAAGGCCGAGTTATTTGGGCTAGATCAATCCGAAAATATGCCTTAGCCGTGTAGCGAAGACAGAGTCCAGTCAGTCAGCGGCTTCCATTTTGTAACCGATCTCGAATGATCTAATGAAGCAGATATCATATCACGATCTGACAACCTCCAACCTAGGTTTCGGTTGCGCAAGTCTTTCGATGCTTCCGAATTTGGATCAGGCGCTTGTCACGCTCGAAACTGCCTACGATCATGGGATAACGCATTTTGACGCCGCTCGGGTCTATGGGTCCGGCGTATGCGAATCGATTGTCGGTCAGTTTCTTAGGAACAAGCGTGACGCCGTCACGGTCACAACCAAGCTCGGGTTGGAGCCGCCGGCGGTGCCGCTGTTGAACCCTTCAACATTGTTTACGATCAAGAAAATCGTCCGCGCCGTTCCTGGGGTCGAAGCGGCCCTTCGTTCTCTGATCAAACGACAACCGGTGAAAGTCGCTCGGTTCTCCACGATCGAAGCTGAGCGGAGCTTGGAGACCAGTTTGAAGGAAATGGCAACGGACTATGTCGACGCCCTTTTGCTTCATGAATGCAGTCTTGGCGAAGCGAATGCCGAAGAGATCCTCCTTTTTCTTGAAACAGTTATTCGGAAAGGCAAGGTCAGGTATTGCGGCGTGGGCACCGCCTTTGCCAATCTTCCGAAGGATCTTGACGAGCTGAAATCGAGCTATTCGATTGTTCAGTTCGATAGCAACGTGGTCCATTCGAACGCGGGCAAGATTACCGGCAGCGTTGATCGGTTGTATATTACTCATAGTATCTTCCGGCCGGTGAGTACTCTCTTGGAGATGGCCGCGCCAGATGACAGCGATTCTTCTTTCGGTGTCGGCGAAGACCTGCGCAAGATCTGCGCCGATAAGGAAAAGCTCGGAAGCCTGATGCTTCTCGCCGCCCGGCAACAGAACCCGCATGGCATCGTCTTGTTCGCTTCCACACGCCCAGGCGCGATCGTCAAGAATATCGCTACTTGGAATTCGTACGAGGCGATGGCAGCGGAGGTGACGGCTTTCCAGCGCGACATTGACAAGTTGTCATTCGGGCGATGATTTTCGATGTCAATTCTCTGGAGGACGATTTCACACTGGATTGCGATCTGTGCATTGTCGGGGCCGGCGCCGCCGGTCTAACAATTGCAACCGAATTTCTTGCAAGTGATTGGAACGTAATTCTGCTGGAAGGCGGTGATTCGCAGTTCGATGAGGAAAGTCAGGGTCTCTATGATTGCATAATCGAAGGGATGAAATTCACCGGCGCGGCCGAAGGGCGCTATCGTGTGTTCGGTGGATCGACCGTTATGTGGGCCGGCCAATGTTTTGAGTTCGCCGACGTTGACCTGGAAGCACGGGACTATATCGAACACAGCGGCTGGCCCTTGGACCGGAAGGCGCTCCGGCCGTACTATCACCGGGCAAATCGGTTCTTGCAGCTCGATGAGTTGAATTACGATACCGACCTGTTCGAGCTGTTCGGTTCGCAACCGCTGCCGTTCTCTCCAGGCAGTCTCAAGCATCAGTTTTCGAAGTTTGTGCCACAACCGGACATCCGCAAGAAAATTCGCGGCACGCTCGAGGCGGCGACAAACGTCGCTGTTTATCTGAAGGCCAACGTTGTCGACATTGAAATGAACGACGGCTTGGAAAGGGCCGAATGTGTCGCCGTCAAAAGCCTGCAAGGGAAACAGGGCAAAGTGCGGAGCAAATTCTTTGCCATGTGTTGCGGCGGCATCGAAAATGCGCGTCTTCTGCTGTCCTGTAATCGGCAACTCCCGGACGGGCTGGGCAATCGCGGCGGATTGGTCGGCCGCTATTTTGGTGATCATCCGACAGCGAATGTTGGAATAATCAAGCCCAGGGACAAGACAGCGCTATGGCAATTTGCCACCCAGATTAGGAATGGCATCAAATACCATCCGAGATTCATACTGGACGAGCAATTGCAAAGGGCGCAGAGGTTGCCGAACGCTTACGGTATTCCTCAAGTCATTCCGGAGAGGTTTTTCATAGACTGCAAGAAAGTATGGATAGCGCTGAAGACCCGTCGCGTAAAACCCGAAACGGTTCTAAAAATTCTGGCTCTGGCCATGCGCCCAGAAACCTACGAAATTGGCTATCAGTATCTGGTTCGTGGCAGAGTAATGCAGCCTGGTGCGAGCGGCCTTGATTTCTCTGTGTGGGTCGAACAGGAGCCCAATTTCGACAGCCGGGTAGGGCTTTCCCAGGAAACCGACCGATTGGGGCAGCCAAAGGCCGTGATCGATTGGCAATTGTCGGATCTTACCGGCGAAACATTGGTGAGTTTCGCAAAAATCTTGAAATCGGAAATCGAAGCCATCGGGCTTGGCGACGTCGAACTGGCGGATTGGCTCGCCGACTGGAAGACCCAATGGCGGGATCATGTGACCGACAAGTACCATCATATCGGAACGACGCGCATGGGCGCGTCCCCGGCTACCGGGGTCGTCAATATTCAATGCCGAATCCATGATATTGACAACATGTATATCGCCGGCAGTTCGGTTTTTCCGACCGGCGGGCATTCGAGTCCGACACTGACCATTGTTGCCCTTGCTATGCGGCTGGCGGATCATCTCAAAAAGGAACGGGACCCGTCGCCGTGACAGTTACCGAATGACGCCAATGGGGGCCGGTCTGAGGCTCGTCGGTGACGCAGGTTTTATTTCGACTTCGCTCGATGCTGCGTTACCATCGTCGTCTATGAGCAAGAGCAGGGATTCCCGGGATGGCTGATTTCTACAAACCAGACCTTGGCGCGACGTCCGACGACCCGTTCGCGCGCGACGCGGACAACAAACTGGTGCGCCGGTCCTATTGGCTCGACATGAGTGACCGCTCTTTGGTACTCGCCATGACACAGGGCGTCGGCGCCAATTTGCACAATGAGCATAAGCGTCTGCATCTCCACGACCTCGGTCGCGGTCACCTGATCGACCAGATTTGCATCCAAGAAATCCTGCCGCCCGATCGCTGATGAATGGTGCGGGCGAACTCGGTGACGGTGACTGGGTGGCGTTACGGCGCTGTCGCGACCGCGCCCAAGCCAATCACTACGCTCTGGTGCTGGCGGCTCAATCCATTCGTTCCGTACAGCTTCAAGATGCTTCGATAATCACGCTTTATGTGGCCGGCCACAACGTCGTCGTTGCGCGCGCCGAACTCGATGCTTACGACAATGAAGTGCGCGACGCACCCGTCCCCAGCAAGACGCCGGCCTGGGCCTGGCCGCCGATCGAGGTGGCGCTGGCCTATTGGGCTGTGCTGCTGTTCTTCTTCGCCGCCCAGCAGCGCCAAGCGCTGGCCGTTGATTGGCTTGAAGCAGGCGCCGCGCAGGCCGGCCTCATTCTGGCCGGCGAATGGTGGCGTGCGGTCACGGCGCTTACCTTGCACGTCGATGCCAGCCACTTGCTGGGTAATCTGGTCTTCGGCACGGTCTTTCTGGTTTTGCTGGCGCAGCGGACCGGCGCTGGTGCGGCTTGGCTTTTCATGATTGCCGCGGGTACCGCCGGAAATCTGGTGAACGCGGTTCTGCAGCCGGCGGCGCACACGTCCATTGGTGCCTCGACAGCGATATTCGCCGGCCTCGGCCTGCTCACCGCGCTCCGCCAAAGCGGTGCAGGATCGCGCCGTGCTGTCGGGTTGCGGCAATGGGCACCGCTCGCGGCCGGAGCGACGCTATTGGCCTTCCTCGGCTTTAGTGGCGAGCGAACCGATGTCCTCGCCCACATCTTGGGCTTTGCCGCCGGTGTCGGCGTCGGTTGGCCGTTGGCGCGCCTGGCGATTCGGACCTGGCCGACCGACCGCGCCATGCAATGGACCACGGGCGCCATCGCCGCCATAGTGCTGGCGTTGGCGTGGTTGGTGGCAATCCTGACGTAAGGCGGTTGGTCGATGAAGCATCCAATTCGGTGGCTCAGTGCCTTGGCGCTGCTGATTTGTGTCGGCCCGGACAGGCATGCCAGGGCCGATTGGATGAACCTGACCGGTGCCGAGACCGCGCCTACCATTGCCGAGATCTACGTCGAGGACGACCGAGTCCGGCTGGTGCTGGAAATCTATGTTGGCGACTTGGATACCTTCAAAGACGTGGTGCCCGACGACTGGCTGACCGAAGTGGCCACGAAGCGGCCGTCCCTGGCCGAACGAATGCGCCGGTTTTCGACGGATACGTTCCGAATCGTGACCGATGCCGGTACCGTGCTGCCGGCTGAATTGACGCTGGCCGAAGCGCGAACCCGGATAGACCGATTCTCGCTGTTTGCCGGCATGGTCAACCCGATGACCCGTCAGCGGGTGCCGGAACCGCCGGCCGACAAACGTGTGCTCTATGCAGAGATCGTCTATCCCTTTGCCGCGGCGGCCAAATCCTTGACCTTTGTTCCGCCGCGCGACCAGGCCGGCGTCGCGTCGGTCAATATCGGCTTCATCGCCTACCACAAAAGCGTGCCGGTCATCGATTTCCGCTATCTGTCCGGTCCGGCGACGGTCAGCCTGAATTGGGACGACCCCTGGTACAGCAAGTTCGACAATCCGACCCTGAAGCGTCATCACAAGTCGGCGCTGATGTCCTTTCTCTATGTCGAGCCCGGCGAAGTCCGCCACGAAGTCCTGACCCGGGTCCGCGACCTCGAAGAATGGATGGACCTCGGGCTGCGCGGAAAAGACCGAATCGAAGCCGACGAGTGGGTCGGGCTGATGGCGCGCGTCGGCGCGTTTTTACTGACCCGGAACCAAGTCTTGATTGACGGCCAGACAATCGCGCCGACCGTCACCCGCAGCAATTTCGTCTCCGCCGGGCGCTCCGGTATTCGGTTGATCGAGGAGCCGCGGAACCTCGACATCGCGACGGCCATATTGGGCGTCATCCTCCGCTATCCCGTCGAGGCCCTGCCGGACACGGTAACCGTCGACTGGGATCTTTTCACCGACCAGATCCAACGGGTGCCGGCGACCGCCATCGATCCGGCCGGCCCGTTGGCGTCCTACGTGGAGCCGGGCGACAGCCGCATCGAATGGCAGAACTTCCTGAAGGACTTTTCGCCGCCCACGACCGTGGCTGTACCGCTTGGTGCCGGTTACCGGCTCGGCTTGCCCCTGCCGTCCCTGCTGATGCTGCTTGCCGCCATTGCCGTCGGCGGCCTGGCAGTCAAGCCCGCATGGCTTGGGCGCAAGGTCTGGATCGGTGTTGCCGTGGCGATCCTGGTCGGCGCCGGCTTGGCTCTACCGGTCGGCCATGTCGACGTCGACAACCCGTTCGCTGGTCCGCCGGACCAAGAAACCGCGGCCGGAATCGTCCGTCGGGTGGTCGGCAATCTGCACATCGCGATGCGCGAACGCGACGACAGCAAGCAACGCGCCGCGCTCGGACCAAGTTTGGCCGCGGCCGAGACCGCCGAACTGCTGCCCGAATTGCGCCGTGCCCTGGCCATCGAGATCCAGGGTGGCGGCCGCGCCCGTGTCGACGGTGTCGACGCGGTTGCCGTCAAAGATATTGAGGGCCTGAGGTCAGGGGCCGGTTTTCGCGCCGTGGCCGAATGGCGTGCCGACGCCAGTGCCGGCCATTGGGGGCACCTGCATAAGCGCCGCATTCGGTACAGCGCGCTGATCGAACTGGCGCCCGCCGAGGGCGTCTGGAAATTGGCTGGGCTGACCGTGGTCAGCGTTGTTCAAGAAAAACAATAGGCATTATGTTAAGCGCTCTGAAGATACGGTGGGTAACTGGCGTGTTGGTCGTGCTCGCCCTGTTGGCGCTGACGGCCGCGGGCGCCGGCCCGGTATGGGCCCATTTCCTTCTCAACCTCAATGTCCGCGTCATCCATGTGGACCATCTCGACGATGGCCTGCGCGTCTATCTGCGCCTGCCCATGCCCTATTTGGTCGCCGATCGGCTGGGTGCCGTCGGGCCAAACGGATTGCCGGCGCCGGCGCCCTATACCACCAACCGCCTGGAGAACGGCACGCTGGTGCATTATCTTGATGCTGCGGCATTGCGGGCCGATCCGGCGGGCCTCGGGCGCCTGGTCTCCGACGGTCATCGGTTTGCCGTCGAGGGCCGGCCGCTTGCCGCCACGGTCGAGCACGTGCGTGCCTATCCCAGCGGTGAGCAACCGGCGTTCGCGTCGATCACGGATGCCAAGGCGTCGTTCACAGCACCGCTTTATCCGAACCATTTTCCGGTCACCTATGTCGGTGATACCGTGGTCGACGTGGTGCTGCGGTACCGGGGCAGCGGCCCGGTCTACCGCTACGACGTTTCCAGCAGCCTCAACCCCGGCTTGCCCGGTCAAGACCAGACCGCCAACCTGTTGCTCGACCACTTTCCGGGCGGCACCGAAGTGTTCCGCGCCCGCGGGCTTCTCGACCAGCCGATTGAAGTGTCGCGGTCCGCGCTGGCCGCGGCCGTCACCTTCGTGACCGAAGGTGTCCGCCATATCTTGGAGGGTTGGGACCACGTGTTGTTCGTACTCTGCCTAGTGCTTGGCGCGGCCCGGCTCGGCAGTCTGCTGTGGCGGGCGACGGGCTTCACCATCGGCCACAGCGTGACCCTTATCGCTGGCTTTTTCGGCTTCGTGCCGTCCGGCGCCTGGTTCGTTCCGGCGGTCGAGACCGGCATCGCGCTGTCGATCATCTTCGCCGCGTTGGTCGCGGTGACCGCGTGGCCGAAGCGCGCCCGGGCCGAGCCCACGCTGTTTGCCGTCACCACGGCGATCGGCCTGCTGCACGGCCTTGGCTTTTCTTTTGTGTTGCACGAAATCCTGCGCGTCGACGCGCCCAACATCTGGCAGAGCCTGCTGGCCTTCAATCTCGGTGTCGAGGTCGGCCAAGTCTTGATCATTTTATGTACTTGGCCGCTGTTCTGGCTGGTCGCTCGTTGGAACGCAACAGCTTGGCGGATCGGCCGTTGGGGCGTTGCCGTGCCGTGTATTGTGATTGCCGCGCTCTGGACCGGTCAGCGCGGCCTGCAAGCCGTTCAGGCGCTTGGCGCCGGCCTATGATCCGTGCAGAATGCGGCGATTACGTTTAGTCACGAATACCCCAATCAATTGGAGCGAAAAATGCGACTGCTGAGTATCGGGTTGGCGATAGGATTGTTCTATGCGCCGCAATGTTTTGCCGAAGAACTGACCGGCACGCTCAAGACAGTATCCGAGCGCGGCTCGATCGTGATCGGCTACCGCGAGGCTCAGCCGCCGATGGCGTTCAAAGACCGGAGCGGTGCGCCGGTCGGCTACAGCATCGATCTGTGCGTTCGCATCGCCACCGCCGTGAAGCAGAAAATCGGCCGTACCGACATCGCCACGGAATTCGTTGCCGTTACCGCCGACAACCGTTTCGACGCCGTCCAGTCCGGCAGCATCGATATCCTGTGCGGCGCCACGACAAAGACGCTCGGACGCTCGGAACGGGTCGATTTCACCCAACTCACCTTCGTTACCGGCGCTGGGCTGCTAAGCCGGGACGGCGACCATGTGGAAAATTTCTTAGGTCTGGCTGGCAGGAAAGTCGCCGTGACCGAAAGCACGACGACCATCGACGTGCTGCAACAAACCCTGAAGCAACGCTTGGTCGATGCCGAGGTGGTCTCCGTCGCGTCCGCCGAAGAGGGTATGGCGATGCTGGACGCGGGAACGGTCGATGCCTTTTCCGCCGATCAGGTGGTGCTGATCGGCTTGGTCTTGTCGCGGCCGAGCGAAAAAAAATATTTCCTATCCGGAGAGCTCTATTCGTTCGAACCCTTCGCCTTGGCCGTCCGCCGCAACGATGCCGATTTCCGCCTGGTTGCCGACCGTGCGCTGGCGACGCTTTATCGCAGCAAACAGATCCGTGCGATCTATAAGAAATGGTTTGGCCGCTTTGCGGCGAAGGTGCCGAACCTGTTGAAAGCTGTTTACAAAATAGGTGCCACACCGGAATAGCCCACAATACGGTTCAATCTTCACCGCGGCTGTCGTTTCGACTAGCATGAATTGTCGCCGCAAAGCGATCGGCCATGATGAGGGATGGGTAAAGACATGAAACCAATAGCATTGCTCGGTCTGGCGCTGTTCGTTGCCGCCTGCGCCACGGAATCGAAATATGAGCGGATATTAGACGCCTGGATCGATACGCCCGAGGATCAACTGGTAAAGGTCTGGGGTGAACCGACCGCGTCCTTCAAAACGGAAGGCGGCCGGGTGTTGCACTATTCTTATGTCAGCGACCTTCAGGGCCGGGTGCTGATCGCCTCTCTCGGCAATGGGCTAACGGTCGCCGAGCCGGCGGACGGCGGCACGCCCTACATCGCGGCGCCAGCCGCGGCCAACGGCAGTGGCTACTATTGTACGACCCGCTTCACCATCACCAAGGATGGCAAGGTCGGCCAGTGGAGTCATGACGGCAACGGCTGCGTGGCACCGTAAGCCGGTCACTATCAGCATGTGAGGACTGCCAATTGTCACTAAACTTCCTATTGCGCCGGCTAACCTTTGTTCTGTCGGCGATCGTCTTGTTGCCGGCGGCGGCGGCCGCGAACGACCAGGAGCTTGCCAAGGAATCGCAGAACCCGATTGGCAACATCATTAGCCTGCCGTTCGAAAACACCACGTCGTTCAGCGACGGGCCGGAAGACGCGACTGTCAACGTGCTCAACGTGAAGCCGGTTTACCCGATGACGATCGGTCCCGTGAACCTGATCAACCGCGGCATCGTCCCGTTGATCTATCAAGGCGAACGCTTCGAAGGCGAGGGGTCGGAGTCCGGCCTTGGCGACATCACCTACCAGGCCTTTTTCTCGCCGGCCAAGCCGTCGGGTGTCATCTGGGGGGTTGGTCCCGCCTTCATCTTCCCGACCCACACCGACGACCGGCTCGGCACCGACAAATGGTCGGTCGGGCCGGCGGCAGTGGTATTGGCCAAGCCCGGCCGCTGGCTGGTCGGCGGCTTGGTCCAGCATGTCTGGTCCTATGCCGGCGATGACGACGAGGACAACGTCAATTTCTCGCTGGCGCAGTATTTCATCAATTACAATTTCGACGACGGTTGGTACTTCACCTCGACGCCGACCATTACCGCAAACTGGGCTGCCGACAGCGAAGACCGCTGGACCGTGCCCTTCGGTGGTGGCTTCGGCCGGCTGATCCGCTTCGGCGCCCAGCCGGTCGACATCAAGGGTCAGGTTTTCTACAACGCCGAGAAACCCGACGGCGTCTCCGACTTGGCCTTTCAGATGCAGGTGAAATTCCTGTTCCCGAAATAACCGACGTCAGCCGGCTTCCTGGGCCAGTCGGTCCAGCGGCTGTTCGCGGATCGGCCAGTGCAGCGCCGCGGCGACCAGGCCGAGGCCGGCGGAGAGCAGCCACATCAGGTCGTAGGAGCCGGTGACGTCGGCAATATAGCCACCGAGCCAGGCGCCGCCGAACGAGCCGAACTGGTGGCTCATGAACACCACGCCGAACAGCATGCCGAAGTAGCGGGTGCCGAAGACCTGGGCGACGATGGCGCTGGTCAACGGCACCGTGGCGAGCCATAGGAAGCCCATGATGACGCCGAACAAGATCGCCGTCACATCGGTAATCGGCACAACCAGCAGCAGCCCCATGAGCACGGCGCGGCCCAGATAAATGAGCGTGAGCAAATTTTTCTTGCTGTAACGGTCGCTCAGTTTGCCGAATAAAAAGGCGCCGATGACATTAAACAGCCCGATCACGCCCAGTGCATAGGATGCCGCCGTCAGCGACACGTCGTTATCGGCCAGGTAGGCGGTCAAGTGGGTGCCGACGAAGGTGACGTGGAAGCCGCAGACAAAGAACCCGACGGTCAGCAGCACATAGCCGGAATGCCCGCGCGCTTCGCCGATGGCCTCCCAAAGCGACTGGGCCGGCCCGCCGGTGTCGGCCATCGGTGCGCTCTTCAGGCCGATGGCGACCAGCGGGATCAACACGATCACGATGGCGGCGATGGTAAACGTCTGGCGCCAGCCGATCACGTCGAGCATGGTCTGAGCGCCGGGCACGATCACGAACATGCCGATCGACGCGGCGGCGATGATGATGCCGAACGCCATGCCGCGCTGCTCGTTGGACACGGCCCGGCCGACCGCGCCCATGACGACAACTTGCGTGGCACCGCTCAGGCCGATGCCGACCAGCAACCCGAGCGACAGGTAAAGGTCGAGCGCCGAGGCGCTTTGCCCGGTCAGCCACAGGCCGACCGCATAAAACAGCGCGCCCGCGGTAATGACCCGGACCGCGCCGTAGCGGTCGGCAAGAAGGCCGGCGATCGGCTGGCAGACGCCGAACAACAGCGCCTGGGTAGCGACCACTAGCCCGAATATCTGGCGCCCGATGTCCAGGTCGATCGAAATCGGCTTTAGGAAGATGCCGAAAGACTGGCGCAGGCCGCCGGCCAAAAGCACAATAACGATGCCGCAGGCAATCATGATTTTCGTCTGCCGCGTCATCGGCGGTGCTCCCATCGTTCTGATCCGGTTCGGTCGACACCGGCTCCTATAAGGATAGGGAGGTCAGGGGGCTGTGGGTAGGGCGCGGCGGTGAAGAATTTGTGTTCGGCTGTCCGGACCTGCGCTATTCTGACCCGGGCTACAACGGCGGAGGAAGTGCGCGATGAAAGCGGCGGTGTTGCAATCGGTCGGCGCGCCACTGGTGATCGAGCATGTGCCCGATCCGGAACCGGGGCCGGCTGAGCTGGTCTTGCGCGTTGGTGCCTGCGGCATCTGCGGCACCGATTTGCATATGTCGGAAAACACCGATTCCAGTGCCGGCTGGCGGCTGTTGGATCCGGGCTGCGTCATGGGTCACGAGTTTGCCGGCGAGGTCATGGAGGTCGGCCGCGCGGTGCGCGCACATTGGCGGCCCGGCGACCGCGTCACCGCGCTGCCTTGGATCGGCTGCGGCGCCTGCGAGGCCTGCCGCGCCGGCCGCGGCTTTCGCTGTGCCAAAGCGATGATGCGCGCCTCGGCCGCGCTGCCCGGCGCCTATGCGGAGTTCTGCCGGATCGGCGCCGGCGAAACCGTACGCCTGCCGGACCAAGTCAGTTTCCAAGACGGCGCCTTGGTGGAGCCTTTGGCCGTAGGCCTCAACGCCGTCAGGCGCGCCGACCTCAGGCCCGGCGACACGGCGTTGATCATTGGCGCCGGCCCGGTCGGCCTGTCTGTCGCCTTGTGGTGCCGGTTTCTCGGTGCCCAGCACATCATCGTCAGCGACCTGGTGGCGGCGCGGGCGCAAAGCGCCCTCTCCTTGGGCGCCACCCATGCCGTCGATGCCAGCCTCGACGACGTCGCCGGACGGGTGGTCGACATCAGCGCCGGCGGCGCCGACGTGGTGTTCGATTGCGTCGGCGTGCCGGGCAGCCTGCAGCTCGCCATCGACCATGCGTCCCTGGATTCCCGCGTCGTCGTCGTCGGCCTTTGCATGGCCGGCGATCACTTGTTTCCGACCAAGGCGCTGGTCAAGGAATTGGATATCCGCTTCGCCTTCATTTATCGCCAGGCCGATTTCAAGACCGTCGTCGACCTGATGGCGGCGGGCCGCCTCGACGCCGGGGCGATGATCAGCGACCGGGTCGACCTGGCCGCCTTCCCGGCGGCGTTCGAGGCGCTGAAGCAGCCGAATACGCAAATCAAAGTGATGCTGGGAGCGGACACATGAAAATCGATGCAAGCCTGGGCGCGGATCTCGCCAGTGTGCCGGCAGACGCGGCGGCGCGCGAAGCCGAGGGCTATGACGGCGTCATCAGCTTCGAGGCCGCCCACGATCCGTTCCTGCCGCTGTTGCTGGCGGCCGAGCATAGCACCCGGATCGAGCTCGTGACGTCGATCGCCGTCGCCTTCGCGCGCAACCCGATGACCGTGGCCGGCACCGCTCACGATCTGAATGCCTTCGCCGGCGGCCGCTTCAGCCTCGGCCTCGGCTCCCAGATCAAGCCGCACATCACCAAGCGCTTCTCCATGCCCTGGTCGAACCCGGCGGCCCGCATGAAGGAGTTCATCCAGGCCCTGCACGCGATCTGGGACTGCTGGTACTTGGGCAAACGCCTCGATTTCCAAGGCGACTATTACAGCCACACCCTGATGACGCCGATGTTCTCGCCCGGCGATACCGGCCACGGCCGGCCTAAGGTGCTGCTTGCCGCGGTCGGCCCGAAAATGACCGAAACCGCCGCCGCGGTCGCCGACGGCCTGCTGGTGCATCCGTTCACCACCGAACGCTATCTGCGCGAGGTCACCCTGCCGACCGTCGAGGCGACGTTGGCGGCCCATGGCCGCCGCCGCGAAGACTTCCAGATGGTCTACCCGATCATGGTGGCGACCGGCGATCGCGCCGAAGACGTCGCCGCCATGCAGGCTGAGTTCCGCAACCGGATCGGATTTTACGGTTCGACCCCGGCCTACCGGCCGGTACTCGATCTGCATGGCTGGGGCGACCTGCAGCCAGAGCTCAACCTGCTGTCGAAGGCCGGGCGCTGGGACGATATGGGTGCCGCCATTTCCGACGACATCCTCGATCACTTCGTCGTTGCCGGCGAGCCCGGGGCGATCGCGGGTGCCGTCGCCGCCCGGTTCGGCGGCCTGATCGACCGCGCCGCCGTCGATTTCCCGCGGCTCGATCGGGCGCGGGTGCCGGCGATTTTGGGCGCGCTCGGGGCGATCTGACGGCCGGGGCATTCCAACGGCGCCGCAACCGGCGTAAAATGGTTCGACCGAGGTTCAAGGAACAGAGGATTCTCGCCGTGCAATACACCCGCATTTCCGCCGACAGCCACATCGATCTCTGCTGGATGCCGCCCGACCTGTTTGTCACGGAAGCCACCGCGGCGATGAAGGGCCGCATGCCCTACGTGGTGGATGGCCCCGACGGACCCTATTGGACGGCCAAGAACGGCGCCTCCTTCGGCTTGAAAAACGGTGTCGGCCCGGCCGGCGCCAAATACGAAAAAGGCAAGCATGCCCGCGCCGACCTGATGGCGGCGACCAACCTCTACGAAGACGGCAAGAACGACATCCGCCGCATCTCCGACCCCCATCTCAGGCTCAAGGACATGCTGATGGACGGTGTCGACGCGGAGGTGATCTACGGCATCCTGGGCGCCGCCACGCGGCTCGCCGACCACGAAGCGGCGACGGAAATGTTCCGCATCTACAACGACTGGCTGGCGGATTTCTGCAGCCACTACCCGGAGCGCCATATCGGCCTCGCCTGTCTGCCCTATGGCGACATCGACGCCGCCGCCCATGAGGCGCGCCGTGTCGCGGGCTCAGGTCTGCGCGGGCTCGAGCTTTCCTGTTCCTGGGACATGGCGCCGATGTACGATCCCTGTTGGGAACCGCTTTGGCAGGCCGTCGACGAGGTTGGTTTACCACTGCATTTCCATACCTTCCCGGCGGTTTCCTTGGATCATATGGCGACCTTGACCGGCCAGACCCGGCGCGCCGCATTCTTCACCGTGGTCTCCGGCTTTCAGATGAACCTGGTCAATATCGTCGCCGCGGTGATTTCCGGCGGCGTGCTGGAGCGTTACCCGAACCTGAAGGTGGCGTTCGGCGAAAGCGGCTGCGGCTGGATCCCCTACATGCTCGACCGCATGGATTTCGAATGGGAGGACCGCTTCCAGGACCTGCCGATGACCATGAAGCCGAGCGATTACTGGAAGCGCCAATGCAAGGCGACCTTCCAGTTCGACACCATCGGCACCAAGTTGGTCGACGACATGGGCGCGGAGACCCTGATGTGGGGCTCCGACTACCCCCACGGCGACGGCGTCTGGCCTGAATCGAGCCGCTATATCGACGAGCAGTTCGGCCATCTACCGGCCGACGTGGTCCAAAAGATCACCTGCGAGAACGCCGGCAAGTTCTATGGGCTGATCAGCTGAACCGCTACACGGTCGCGCTGGATTGCTTCGCTACGCTCGCAATGACAGTATCTCCGCGTCATTGCGAGGAGCCGTAGGCGACGCGGCAATCCAGGGTCCAGGTACGTTTTACCGCTGGGCATGCGCGTCGAGGATGTGCGTTAGCCGTGCCAGGTTGAGCGGCTTTGTCGCCAGGTCTTCGAAGCCGGCGGCGCGGCACCGTTGGGCGGTTTCCGGCGTGGCATCGGCGGTGACGGCGACGACCGGTATCTGCCGGGTCGGTTCCAGTGCACGCAGTTTCCGGCGCGCCTCGATACCGCCGATTCCCGGCAGACCGAGATCCATCAGGATGATATCAGGCGGGTCCGCCTGGGCGAGTTCGATGCCGCGCTCGGCCGTCTCCGCCTTGATCAACGATGCTGTCGGAACCGTATCGAGAAACGCCTCCATCAGCATCATGCTGACGTCGTGGTCCTCAACGTACAGCACCTTGCGGCAATGGGCCGGACGATCGACGGCCGGCGGCACGGCTTTCCTTTTGACGCTTGGCGGATTTGCCGGATTCGCGGCGGGCAGGTCGATCCAGAACAGGCTGCCCTTGCCTTCGATCGACACGCAATCGATGCGGCCGCCCATCGCTTCAACCAGTTGCTTGGTGATGGTGAGCCCGATGCCGGTGCCCTCGATGTCGGAATTCTCCTGGCCCAGGCGGTCGAATGGCTCGAACAGTTTGGCTTTATGCTCCGGCAGAATGCCGTAGCCGGTATCGGCGACACTGAAACGCAGTCGCGCTTCGCCCGCCATCTCGCAGGCGATGTGCACCTGGCCACCGGGCCTGTTGTATTTGACCGCGTTGGTGATCAGGTTGAGCAGGGCTTGGCTGAGCCGCCGCTGATCGGCCAGCACCGGCGGCAGGCCGGGGTCGCATTCCGCTAGGCGGATCGTCACGTTGGCTTTTTCGCCCATGCCGCCGGCCAGTTTCATGGTCGCCTGCAGCACTTCGGCCGTATCCAACGGCGCCAATGAGACCGCCGGCGATTCCGCCTCGATGCGCGACAGTTCGAGCACGTCGGAGATCAGCGACAACAGATGCTCGCCACCGCCGACGATATGCTCCACCGCCTCGCGCTGATCGGGGCTCAGCGGATTGATCGTATCGCCGGCGAGCACCTGGCCGAAGCCGAGCACCGCGTTCAACGGTGTGCGCAGCTCGTGGCTCATGGACGACAGGAAGGCGGACTTGGCCCGGTTCGCCGCCTCCGCTGCATCCCGGCTCTGGCGGACCAGGTCTTCGGCGCGTTTGCGTTCGGTGATGTCTTGGATGGTGCCGAAAGTGCGGCTTGGGTCGCCCGCATCGTCGTAGTCGACCTCGCCTTGCTGATGGACCCAGCGAACCGTGCCGTCCGGCCGGATGATGCGAAGATCGTTCCGATAGAGGCTATGGGTTTCTATGGCGTGGCGTAACGCGGCGGCGTCCGCGGCCCGGTCGTCGGGGTGGATGGCGTCGGCGAAATCGGCCTTGCGCGGCACGAAGGCCTGGGGCGGGTGGCCGAATATGCGAAACACCTCGTCGGACCATTCCAGGGAGTCGTTCACATAGTCGCGCACCCAATTGCCGAGATGAGCGATGCGCTGGGCGTTGGCAAGCCGCGCCTCGCTTTCCCGCAAAGCGGCTTCGGCGCGGCGGCGCTCGGTGACGTCGAAGAACACCACCTGGAAGGCCGGTTTGTCATCCCAATCAACCATAGTCGCCCGGCAATTGACCCACCGCTGCCGGCCGTCGGCCCGGATAATGCGAAGCTCGTAATCGTTGGGCACCGCCTCGCCGCGCAGCCGCGCCGCCCGGTAGCCACGGGTGCGCGCCAGATCATCCGGGTGGACATAGTCGTCGATGGTATCGAGCCCATAGAGCGTGTCGGGGCCGTCGAAGCCGAGAATGTCGGCCATTGCCTGATTGGCGAGCAGGATCCGGTCGTTGCGGTGAACGATGATGCCCTGGATGGAGCCTTCCACCAGGATCCGGTAGCGTTGCTCGCCGTCAACCAGCCTGTCTTGGTCGCGCATGGGCTTCCCAAAGGGATCGTGCCGGGACCGAATCGGGCACCTACCTTAAATAAATCCTTTAACCCCGCGCCACAACACCTTCCGGGCCTGCGGCCTGTCCGACCGGCCCGGTCTTAACCAAAACGAGATCATTCTGTGATCCACTCGCCGGGATAATCCCTTTCGAGGATCGCGAGATGATCATGAGATCGGTTACCGCCTTGTTCCTGTTCGTGGCGCTTGCCGCCGCCCCCTTTATCGCGCAGGCCCATTCCGTCACCGCCGGCAACTACGACGGCGCCTGGCAAGGCCGCGGCAGCCTGAGCGCCGGCCCCGCCGGCTGTCCCAGCATCGTCGACTTCAAGGTTACGGTCAGCGGTGATGAATTCTCCGGCACCGCCAACCACGCCGGCGAAACCTGGGACGTCGAAGGCAGCTTCGTCAGCGCCAAAAAGATCGAAGGCCAGTTCCACGCCGCCATCGGCACCGCCAACTTCGTCGCCCGCTTCCGCGACGGCAAATGGCGCGGCAGCTGGGACGCCGAAGGCGAATGCGACGGCACGCTCTACTTCGAGCGCGCGGCCTAAGCTAAGCCAGCCCATCAAGAAAGCGGCGCACCCGGCCGGCGCACTCGGCGGCGTGGGAGAACGGCAGGCCGTGCCGGGCACCCGCGATCACGGCCAAGTCGGCGTTCGGCAGCGACCGGGCCAGGTCTGCCATGACCGGCACCGGAATGAACGGGCTGCCGTCGGGATGCAGCAGCAGGGTCGGTTGGTCGATCCGCGCCAAATCCGGCCGCAGATCGACACCCAGCAACACCTCCAGCGCCGCCAATATCGCACCGCCGTCGGTCGCCGCCTGGGTCGCCTCGTACCAGGCCCTTTCGGAGGCGCTGAGCGCCCCGTCATGGAAGCGGTCGGTCATCATTTGCCGCGACCAGGCGGCCATGCCGTCACCTTCGATGGTGTCGCGCCAACCCTGAACGTTCTCGATGGTGCCGCCGACCGGGGCACCGTTGCAAACGGTGAGGCTCAACACCCGGTCACCGTGGCCGGCCGCGGCGGCCATTGCCACGGTGCCGCCCAAAGACTCGCCCACCAGATGAAACCGCTCCGCCCCGGCCGCATCGGCAACCGCCAGCAAATCACCCATCAATCCGTCAAGCGACCAGGGGCCTGCGGCCCCCGAAACGGACCGGCCATGGCCGCGCAAATCGAAGCGCACCAGCCGGCAGCGCTCGGCCAACGCCGGCAGCCAGCCGGCCCAAACGTCGCCGGTGATGCCGACACCATGATGGAACAGCACCGCAGGCGCCGGCCGCCGCCACGGTACGACGATGTCGGTGACGTCATAATGCAGCGCCCCCCAGTCCCGCTCGATAATGGCCATAAGCGCCTCCTCGTGCTAACCCTGCGGGCAATGCCCCGCAACATCTCATTCTCCCTGACCACCCCGCAGTTCCGCAACCGCACCAAGACGGTGACCCGCCGCCTCGGCTGGTGGGCGTTGAAGCCCGGCACCGTGCTGTGCGGTGTGGAAAAAGTCAGGGGCCTGAAGAAAGGGGAAAAAGTCAAACGCCTTGGATTGATCGAAGTGGTCTCGGTTCGGCGGGAGCGACTCGACGCGATTACGGCGGCGGATGTTAGCCGCGAGGGGTTTCCGGAGATGACGCCGGACGCGTTCGTCGAAATGTTTTGTCGGACGCACCGGTGCGGGCTGGACGCGTGGGTGAACAGGATTGAATTTCGATATTTGGGTGGGTGCAGAGGTGCAAACTTCTAGCGCTGCAATGAGCCGATTGACAGCGGGCCGTCAGAGTCTCCCGCATACTTCAGAGGCTTGTCGCATTCACGCGAGACCGGCGAAAATGCGTTCTGCCGTTGGGAGAGACTTCTCCTACATTTTTTAAACTTTAGACGCGACATTGCAGAACAATTCGTGAAAACACCATAACGAACCGAGCCGGATCAATCCTCACCAGCGTGGTATCTTTTGGACAAAACTCGACACTTATTTGAGACAGAAATGATAGTCGTATTCTTTTCTTGTGCCCTCTGCCCCAGGCAAAAAGGAACGTCGTTGACCTTTGATAACTTCCGACACCATTTTATCGACCATTTCTACATTTTCGCCTAAACCGTTCTGCAAACTACCTAGAATTCCCTCAGTAATTTCATTATACTTGAGCTTCTTGCCACCAATCCGAATGACAATATTCGCGTTATCACGAAGCAAAGGTTTTATCCCTCTCCACGACTCTTCCAGGAACGTCCAGTAACTGTCGACCCGAGTATGTCGGTCGTCACTCTCGTTTTTTGTAATTGGCTTGGGCGGCCCCCCCAAAAACCAGAGCCGCAACCACTGGTCTTCTTCAAAGTTTGTTGTATCCAAGTAAGGAGGTGAAGTAATTACTAAGGCCACTTTTTTCCTGTATTCAGGTAACGCGAGCGCGGCCCTTCGAGCATCAGATTTAACCACTTTTCCGCGTATTTTCGCCGGAGATGAAACAAAACGGAATTCAATTAAGTCCCGAATAACTTCGAACGTGTTTCGCCGCGGCGGGGTGTAACCATTTTTCGCCCACCACCGAATTGAATATGCAGGTTTTGTGCTAACAGTTCGAGGCATTCTATTGCTAAGGTATCGTGCACTTCGATGACTCTCACCGTGAAGAGCGCCTAATGTAATAGCGGCGATAAACCTGTCGTCACGTCGGGTCTGCCATTTCAAATGCAAACGCAGGTGAAGAATTTCTCTAAGTGTCTCGCGATGGAAACACGTACAAAAAAACGGATCCTTTTGTATCGGATCTGAAATGGTTATAGGTTCATGTCTAATTTCACTGAGTCGATCCAATACTTGATCCAATTCAGGCGGATCTGCTTTGGCGTTCGAGACACAATATGCAACAGCATTTGTGTCACAACCGATAGCATTGCGATCCATCAATAGACTTTCGAACACCGTTGTTCCTCGACCAGAAAATGGGTCGAGAACGACGTCTCCGGGTTTCGACCAAACCAAATGCTTTCGGACGAATGACTCTGGGAACATTGCAAAATATGGGCACAACGAGTGGAATCGATGTCTCATGATTCCCAAGTCTCGGTCATGTGATCTTTCTGTTGGTTCACCCAATCACGAACATCTTCGATGATATCCAGACATTCAATTGGCCCTATTCCGTTGGCTTCTAAGTCCCTAGCTCGGGCGGCGAAGTATGGCAGTCGCAGTCGATCTACAATCATTTCGTGCCCGTGTGTTAAGCGGTGAAGATCACCGAGTACTCTGAATGGGACAAACGTTGCGGAACGAATAGGTGATGCCGGAACTGGGTCAAACCAATCTTGACTAAACCTTTTCTTGACCCTTTCTCCAATTTCTTTCCCGTCCCAATTGTGTCCTGAGGCGGCCTGGCCAAAGAGCAAGATGCTTCCCGAACGTCTGTCAGGCATTGGGGCAAATGCGATTACATCAACACCACCATCATTCACACCTTGCGGGGCATCATCATGAGGCTCAGTCCTCACACTTCCGTCCCCAACTAATTGCCATATTTCATTTAGCTTATCTAGGAGACCTCCGGCGCCTCTCCGTAAAGCGCCAATTCGGAATGAAGGGCCATTACATATTGCTGCGGCCGCGAGAGTAGCGCATCCTTCAAAAAGCGCGTTTCGTGCCGCATGAAGGTCGCTTTGTGAAGGAGCCATTCGTTTGTCGACAATATCGCTACGAGTTGCGTGAGAAAGAATGAGACACAACAAGTACGTAGTACTCCCATCACTAAGGGGCTCATGAACTACAATCGAAGAACCGTCACGAGAAACTACAAAGGGGTACGAATTCGAAAGAACTCGGCTGCGTGTACCAATTTCTTCAGCAATTATGCTGCCTATGTCGTCGATTAGTTGGTCGCGTTCGTGGATTATTTCCGCCTCTTGGTCCCAGCAGAGATCAAGCGCGTCGACAAGATCATTCAAATAGGTCTGGCCAGAAGGATTCACAAACGCCGTAAGTTCAAGCCAGTCAGCAAGCAAATGTGAATTGTCGTCCAACCATTCGGGAAAATCTGATGCACGTGGAGGTGGACAAGGAAGAGAGAAGGCTACGGCCATTGATTACTCTTCCGATCCAGCGTCGTTACCTGCTTGTTCGACAAACGATTTTCTGGCGACTTCCATGTTCCGCAAAATAATATTTGAAGTACCTTCAAGTTCGACTGCCACTTCCAGAAGGGCGTGATCGTTACCATTATATGCATTGATTTTACTGAGTGTACTTTGGGCTTTCTGTTGCGCGTCAATTAGAGCATGTTCAAATTGAACAGCAGCTGTATTTACTTCACCATATGCGATTTTTAGATCGCTATTTGCATTAAGAATTGCGAGCGCTTTCGGTTTTTCAATTACTTTTGCCAGCCATTTTATATGAGGATTTTGAGATGTGACTACTGGGCGAACATCGTCGTCTGCTGAGCCATAAAGCCACAGCATAATTTTTTTGAGATTTTCGATTTTATCTTGAGGGATCGGGTTCGGCTCTGGGTCAACGTCTCTCCACTCGTCTGGCAAGCCAAGGAAATTTCGATACTCTTTTCTAGTTAGGGCGGTATATAGATGTGAAAATGCAAACGGCCTTTCTGGGTATCGATCCTCCACTTGAAAAATGCGACTAGCTTTCGCTTGATCTAGTACATTGATACCGAGAACCATTCGCTTGAGTGTATCGTGTCTATCACCCATACGACGAGCAATTTCCTGCAAAGACATTCCGCCTTCGATGTTTCGTTCACGGTGATACCACGTTGCAGCGTACCTGGCTTTTGCTATTGAATCCCAGCGGTGCGGGCCATTGATGTGCTTGAAACCGATAAAATCCTGTGCATCGGCACGGTCGTTTACTGCGTAGACGGTAAGTTCGTCCAACGTTTCTGCCACACCATCCGCAAGAGGTGGTGTTTGCACTTTACAACTTTCGGCCAGATCAGGTTCACGAAGGAGCCTTATGGCAGCAAAGCGTCGATTGCCCTCAAGAACGGTGTAAAGGTCCTTTGTTCTAGTAACGATGAGAGGTTCAATATCGATATAACCGCTGTGAGCAATTGAATCGATCAGCTCTTTGAGATCTGCCCGAGATAGCAGAAATTCGATAACGTCACGATCACTGTCGACGGCTACCTCACGATCTTCGGAATAGCGCGGATTTTTCCTATCAAACGTAAGGTACCTAATGGACAGCTTGGACGATTTGCCGATAGGTAAATCTGGTGTAGGCATATTGAACGTTCTCCAAGCAAGTTCTAAGCTTGCTTCAGCGGATTTCGGATGCCACGAAAAATGCCTTATTGCCAACAAGGTTACAACAAAAACACATCGTGGCCCGTTTTTTGCGATTCAGAAATCGTGGTACAGCTGGCACGATTCGAACGAGCAGCCTCCGCCTCCATTGGGCAACGCTTTATTCAACTGAGCTAGGTGCGCAAAGGGGAACGTTAGCAATGAGGTCTTGTAACGCACGCTGGTTGCCAGTTCAAACGGTTCCTGGTCGATGACAAATCGTTTTGTGGGTTTGGGTATGACGGGACGCGTCGTGATCTTTGAGACAGTTCCGATGGGCGAACACGCGGCTACACGGCGTCGATTGTCAACCAGTCGGGAAAATCATTTTTGGTATACTTCGAGCTGCGAGATCGATCACCATTGGGTGGTAGACAACGAACGCAATGTAGTGGCCAGGGTCAGCCAACGTGAACAGCCTTTGTTGGGCGTGCCGGTTTCAAGTTCGACGCCGTCACGCCGAGCTTGCCGTTCACCCTCTTTTGGCCATGGCCGTGTGGCCCGTGTACCATCGGCTTACGCACTTGAATGCCTACCCTGAGACCAAGGAGCACAACCATGCCGGACCCCCACCTCAAACGCTTTTCCCAAACCGAGCTGCCGGCGGCGATGCAGGGGCTTTGGGAATCGGCCATGGCCGACCGGGACGAGGCGACTTTTATTGAGGTCGCCGGCAATGCGCCCGATGTGCTGGATTGGTATTACAACGGCTTCTATGCGCGCATGTTCGACCAGGGCCGGGTCGACCGCCGGATCAAGCAGCTGGCGCGGATCAAGCTTTCGACCATGCATGGCTGCGCCTTCTGCAACCGGGGCAATTCCAAGGCGGCGTTGGCCGACGGGGTGAGCGAGGCGCAGCTCGCGGCGCTCGACGACCCGGACAGTGCCGTGTTCGACGCGGCCGAGCGGGCCGTGCTGCGGCTCTGCGAGGAGATGACCCTCGCCAACATGGACGGCTATCTCGACAAGAAGCTTTACGGCGCGCTGTCGGACCATTTCGACGACGGTCAGATTTTTGAGCTTGGCGTCGTCCTTGCCGTGCTGGTTGGGATGGCGAAGTTTCTGTTCGTGTTCGATTTGGTGTCGCGGGAAGCCAACTGCCCGATCGCGCCGCCGCCTACAGAATAAAAACGCCTTTCCCAACCTGTTGGGAATCGAACAGCCGGTAGGCCTCTTCCGCCTGGTCCAGTTGGAATTCGTGGCTGAACAGCGCCTCGACGTCGATGGCGCGCTCGGTAACGAAGTCGGCGCAGTCGGCCTGGCCGTTCTTGGAGAAGGTCCACGAGCCCATGACGTTGATCTGGCGGTAGATCAGGTCGTTCACGTCGACGTCGACCTGGCCGTGCAAACCGACCATGCAAGAGCTGCCCCAGGTCCGCGTCGACTGCACCGCCTGGCGCCGGGCCTCGGCGCTGGAGGCGCATTCTATCGTCTTGTGGGCGCCGGCGCCGCCGGTGAGCTCCCGGATCACGGCGACCGGGTCGTCGGTTGTCGGGTCGATGATTGTGTCGGCGCCGAATTGCCGGGCGAGGGTGCGGCGCTCGGGCTGGATGTCGAGGGCGATGACCCGGGCGCCCATGGCCTTGGCGAGCTGGGTGGCGCTTAGGCCCACCGGGCCCTGGCCGAAAATGGCGACGGTCTCGTCGCCGGCCAGGTCGAGGCGCTTGAGCGCGCCGAAGGCGGTGCCGGTGCCGCAGGAAATCGCCGCCCCGGTCTTGAACGACAACGCCTCGGGCAGCTTCACCAGGGTATGCGCCGGGATTTTCATATAATGCGCATGGGCGCCATGGCCGCCGCGGTTGCCGTAGACGATGCTGCCTTCGGCGCACATCTGCGTCCAGCCGGCGCGGCAATGGTTGCAGACCCGGCAGCCCTCGTAGTGGTGGACCATGACCCGGTCGCCGACGGCGGCCTGGGTCGCCGCGACGCCGCTGCCGACGGCGGCGACGATGCCGCAAGGCTCGTGCCCGGCGATGATCGGTTGGTCGCGGCCCGGCGCCCGGAAGTAATGCAGGTCGGTGCCGCACATGCCCGATGCCTTGATTTCGATCACCGCTTCGTCCGGCTCCGGCGTCGGGTCCGGGAAGTCCTGGAGTTCCAAGGTGCGGTCGCCGAGAAACACGATGCCTTGCATGGGTCTGGTCCTTTTTCCTGTGCCCGATCATCTTAGTCCGCAAAGGCCGACCGAGTAAGGCGCGCCACGCGCGTTGGACGCGGCCCCGCGGTTGGCGGATACTGGGGGCGGTGAGTGGCAAGTTTTAAGGACCCCGTCATGCAGATCGGTTTATTCACGGCCATGCAGTGGTCGCCCGAGGAAAGCCCGGCCACGGCCCTGGCCAACCTCCGCGAGCAGGTGCGGGCGGCCCGCGACAATGGTTTTTCGTCGCTGATCGTCGGCCAGCATCTGCTGACCGGGCCGATGGGTATGGCCCAGACCGTGCCGATGCTCGGCCATTTGGTTGACGACGCCGCCGGCATGCAGATCGGCCCCGGCGTGCTGCTGCTGTCGATGATGAACCCGGTGCTGGCGGCGGAAGAGGCGGCGACCCTCGACTGGCTGTCGGACGGCAACTATGTGCTCTGCGCCGGCCTCGGCTACCGGCCCGAGGAGTTCCAGGCCATGAACGTGGAACAGCGCCAGAGGGTCGGCCGCCTGACCGAAGCGCTGGAGGTGATGAAGCGGCTCTGGACCGAGGAAAGTGTTACCCACCGCGGCAAATATTTCAGCCTCGACGAGGCCAAGGCCAGCATTCGGCCGAAGCAGCAGCCGCGGCCGGAGATCTGGCTGGGCGGCGACGTCGAGGCTTCGGTGCGCCGTGCCGCGCGGCTCGCCGATGCCTGGTGCGTGGCGCCGACCCTGTCGATTGCCTCCCTGCTGAGCTATCTGGAGGCGTTCCGCGACGAGCGCCGCGCGACCGGTCAGTCGGACGACGTCCGGTGCCCGGTCATCCGCGAATGCTTCGTCGGCGGCGACGCTGCCCACGCGGCGGAAGTCAGCCGCGGGCCGCTGCTCTACAAATACCGGGCCTACGCGAGCTGGGGCCAGGGCGAGACCACGACCGGCGATTTCGACGCCGCGTTCGACGACTTCGCCCGCGACCGGTTCCTGGTGGGCGACACAAGCCAAGTGAAGGACCAGATCCTGCACTACGCCGAGATTGCCCGGACCGACCGCTTCCTGTTGCGGGTGCAGTGGCCGGGCCTCGACCACGCAGCGACCATCGGCAACATCGAGCGCATCGGCAAAATCATCGGCGACCTCACTTGAGGCGCGTGCAAGCTCGGCGGGGTAGAGCGTCCGCCCGATGACTGACGAACGCCGCGTCCTGATCGCCATGTGCGGGCTGATCACCATCAATCAACTCGGCTTCGGCAGCGTCATCCCGGTCCTGCCGCTTTATGCCCAGTCGTTCGGCGTCGCGACCTCGGCCATCGGCATGGCGGTCGCGATCTATGGCTTGGCGCGGTTCTTCGTCGCCGTGCCGTCGGGGCAGATCGCCGACCGGTTGGGCCGCCGCCCGACCCTGGCGATCGGCGGCCTGGTCTCGGCGGCGGGCAATCTCTGGTGTGCCGTGGCGGCCGATTATCCGGAATTCATCGTTGCCCGGTTTGTCGCCGGCGCCGGGGCCGGGATCATTCTGACCACCGGCCAGGTCGTGCTGGCCGACATCTCGACGCCGGAGCGGCGCGGCCGGATGATCTCGATCTACCAGGGCTGCTTTTTGTTTGCCGTCGGCATCGGGCCATTGCCGGGCGGCCTCATCGCCACCCATTACGGCCTCGCTGCGCCGTTCTATGCCTATGGCGCTGCCAGCCTGTTGGCGACCGTCGTCGCCTGGTTCGCGGTCAAGGAAACGAGATCTCTCGGCATGGCCGCGGGCGGCGACGGCGGGCTGGCGGCGGTTTCGTATTTTCGGCAGATTCGCCTGCTCATGGGCCGGCTCGGGTTCGTGCTGGTCAGCATCGTGTCGCTGACCAACGCGGTGATGCGGACCGGCGGCTTGTTCACCATCATTCCGGTGTTCGCCGCCGTCGAGCTCGCCTTGTCGGTGGCGGAAATCGGCTTTGGGCTGGCGGTGGGCAGCGTGTTCGGTCTGATCGCGGCCTATCCGACGGGTGTGCTGGTCGACCGCTTCGGCCGCAAGGCGGTGATCGTGCCGTCGACCTTGATCAGCGGTCTCGCGATGGTGTTGTTCGTCGTCGCGGCGACACCGCTCTGGTTCACGGTAAGCTGCGTGGTCTGGGGCATCGCCGCGTCGGTCGGCGGCACCGCGCCCGCGGCCTATGCGGCGGATTCCGCGCCGCCCGGCATGAACGCGGCGGCCATGAGCACGTTCCGCATGGTCGGCGACTTCGGCTATGTGTTCGGGCCGATCGCGCTCGGCTTCGTGGTCGACGCCCAAGGGCCGCACGCGGCACTGTTGGCGACCGCGGCGATCAGCGTCCTGGTCGGCCTGGTGTTCCTGAAATTCGCGCCGGAATCCTTCGCCGGCACGAAGCGTTAGACCGCGTTCGATCTTGAGATAAGCGGTCAGGGCCGCGACCGCGGTCCCGTCGCGATGCGCGACGCCCCCGCGGAGCCATGCGCCGTAGGCGCTTTGGCGTGAGCGCAACAAATAGACCGCGTTCTATTTGTAAGAACGCGGTCAGGGCCGCGACTGCGGCCCCGGCGTGGTTAGCGCCGCCCTCGCGGAGCCATGCGCCAAAGGCGCATTGGCGTGAGCGCAACAAAAGAGATCTAGAAACCCTAGGTTCCTATTTGCCGGTCCAGCGCGGCGCCCGTTTTTCGGCGAAGGCGCGCGGGCCTTCCGCGGCATCGTCGGAGAGGCGACGGCGGCGTTCGGCGGCGTACTCCGTGTAAAACGCCTGCGGCAGCGCATGATCCATCCCGCGCATGGCCGCTTCTTTCGTTGCCCGCACGGCCAACGGCGAACATCGGAGAATGTCGGCCAGCCATTCGTCGACGGCTTCATCGAGCTGGCTCAAGGGCACGACCTGGTTGACCAGGCCCAACTGATAGGCGCGATCCGCGGTCATGTGGCGCCCGGTCAGCAGGTATCCCATGGCCGGTTTCAGGCCGATCTGGCGCGGCAGGCGGTGGACGCCTGCGGCGCCGGCAATCAACCCGCGCCGCGGTTCCGGCAAGCCAAGCTCGGCGTGGTCGGCGGCGACAATGATGTCGCAGGCCAACGCCTGTTCCAAACCGCCGCCCAACGCGAAGCCATTGACCCGGGCGATGATCGGCTTAGGGAAATGCCAGCGTTCGGCCAAGCTCTTGGTTTCGCCAGCCAAGCGCGCCCAGTGCCGGCGTTGCGCTTCATCGGCCTCGCGTTCCCGCGCCCGGTGCTTCAGGTCGGCGCCGGCACAGAAAGCACGGTCGCCGGCACCGGTCAGGACGACGACCCAGAGATCGTCGTTGCGCTCGACCTCGTCGAAATGCTGGGACAGTTCCCAACGAAGGTCCGGGTTGAGCGCATTCATGGCGGCGGGCCGGTTGAGGGTAATGCGGGCGACGTGGCCGTCTATCTCGAAGATCGATACGGTTTGCTTCTCTACGGTCATCTGAGTCTCTCTCTAATAGCCGGGCCGTGGCACCAAACCCATAAGCATGCAATCGAAGCCGCCATCGACCAGCAACTCGGCGCCGTTGACGTAGCCGGCGCGGTCGCTGGCGAGGAACAACGCGACATCGGCGATATCCTGGGGGGTGCCGACGCGCCGGCTCGGCACCGCCGCCGCCCGGCGTTCCTCGACCCCCGGCGTTTTGTAGAAGGATTCACTGAGCGGGGTGCGGATCATGCCGGGGCTGATGACATTCGACCGAATGCCATCGGGTCCCCATTCCACGGCCAGTTGCTTGGTAAGCGCGACCACGCCGGCTTTCGCGGCACTGTAGGCGCCGCTGTTCGCCTGGGCGTTGCTCGCCGCGATCGAGGCGATCTGAATGATGCTGCCGTTGCCGTTATCCAGCATGTGCGGTCGGAAAGCCCGCGCGCACAGGAAATAGCCGTTGAGATTGACCGACATCACCGTGTTCCAGGCGTCATAGTCGAGATCGCCGAGCGGACCCGCGCGCAAGATCCCAGCGTTGTTGACCAGTATTCCGCAGGCACCAAGTTCATCACTCACGCGGGCGGCGGCGTTCGCTACGGCGCCCGGGTCCGACGTGTCGCAGGCGATCGCGATCGCTGTTTGGCCAAGCGACTCGATTTCTTCGACCGTGGCGAGACGTCCTTCCCGATCGATGTCGAGCACGGCCACGGGCGAACCGGCCCTGGCAAGACCAAGGGCGATCGCACGGCCAATGCCGCTGCCGCCGCCGGTGACGACGCTTATTCGATTTTCAAGACAGAGCCAGTCCATCACTGTTTTCTCCCGGTAAGGCGTGCCGAGCGCCAAGAATAACCGCGAGCGCGGCTGCAGGCGAGAATTTCACGGCGAAGATTATGCAAGCCGGCAAATTTGCCTAACTTGCCGCCACGCGGCATAAAATCGACGCCTCACGGACGATGGCCCGATCGTGACGGCATAATATGCTATACATGTAGACGTTTCTCCAGCGAGAAACGCAAGGTGATATACCCGCCTGTTGAGAAACAAGAAAATTCAACTCTCTCAATCAAAAAATTACCTTTCAGTGGAAAAATCTGTACATAAATAGTACCGGACACTTGCCAATGAATTATTATACTAAAACAGTACTAAACGACGACGAAGTGGTGCAATGGCAAGGATATCTCCATTGGATCGACTATTTGATCGTTTTTTTCACAATGATTCTGCTTATTATTCTTAGCGGGAGTATTACTCATTCGATTACGAAATCGTTCGTTGATTTGGCTATCATCATTACGACATCTGGACAACTGGTCGGCGTTCTTTTGAAACATTGGTCAACGGAACTTGTAGTCACCGATCAACGGGTCATTGCCAGAACCGGCCTGATTGCCCGCGACACAAATGAAATCGACTGCACGATGATAGAAGGCGTCGACGTGAAGCAAGGTATTTTGGGCAAACTCATAGGGTTTGGAACCGTTGGCGTGAGAGGGGCCGACGGTGTGATAGCGCCGATCCACCGGGTAAATAACCCGACAGGCATTCGCAAAGCTTTGCAGGTCAGTTAGCGATCACCAATCCATCGGCCAGAGCGGCGTGAATGTCCGGACGTGCGACGCTTATACTTTTAGGCTAGCACTACTGCGTCCGATCGCGTGACAGCGCGCGCGATGCTGTTCGGCAAACTGCCGGCCGGCGGTGACGCCCGTATCGGATCCGTTGGCTGTTGTGGACGCCAAGAGTACGAGCAAAGCGGCGGCCAATCTGCTCAACACTGCACTTGACGGCCTTTCACTGAATCTTCCCGATAGTTGCCGAAACCAAGAGTGTCACGGCATCGGCCCGTTGCCTGATGGCCGGCTCGCCCCTTACCATGGGGTTGGGACTGCCGGGGTGCTTCGCCCCGATCAAAGGGAGACAGTCATTGGGCCGCGACATAGAGATCAGCGCAACCGACGGCGGCACGTTCGCGGCCTATCTGACACTGCCGGCGAACACGCCCGCGCCGGGTATCGTCTTGTTGCCCGAAGTCTTTAACACCAACGATCACATCCGCTCCGTGGCCGACGGTTATGCCAGCGACGGCTTTACCGTCATCGCGCCGGACGTTTACTGGCGCCAGGAAGCCGGATGCTATCTGCCCTATACCGACGAAGGGCGTGCAAAGGCGCAGTCGCTGCGCGCCGGCCTCGACACCGATCAATTCGCCGCTGACTTGGGCGATACGATCGCCGCCCTCACGGCGCGGGCCGAGTGCGCCGGCAAGGTCGGGGTGATGGGCTTTTGTCTGGGCGGCAAATTTGCCTATCTTGCCGCCACGCGGCATAAAATCGATGCCGCTGTGAGTTATTACGGCGTTCAAATCGATCAGCATCTGGACGAGGCTGATACCCTAAATTGCCCGATCCTGATGCACTTCGCCGGTGTTGATCCGCACGTGCCGCAGGCCGCGGTCGATGCGATTACGGCGCGCATGGGGGCATGGAACACTGTCGACATTCATGTTTATCCCGGCGCTGAGCACGGCTTTAATCGGTATGGCTATCCATCCCACAGCGAAGCTGCGGCAGGGCCGGCACGGGAACGAACTCTGGCGCATTTCCGCGGCCTGTTGGGCTGATCAAGCGAATTCGGTTCTTGGGCACGGCTTCTGCTTGACGGCCGTTATGGCCATTTCTCGATGGGGCTGAGCCAATGGTGAACGCCATTACCGGCCGGATTAGTCGATAGTTGGAAATCCGGCCCGCATGTAGACAACGATCTGCCAAATCTCGTCGTCCGTGAGTTTATCCTTAAAGGCCGGCATCTTAGTCCCGAACTGAGCGCCACCTTCGGAGATGGTCCACAACAAGTATTCGTCGACCGCCCGCGGCCGCTTTACCAAGTATTCCAAAAAAGCCGGCGACGGTGTCAGGTCTCGCCCAGCTTCTCCGTCTCCCAAGCCGCCGGAACCGTGGCAAGCCACACAGTTGGATTTGTAGAGGCTGCCGCCCACGCGGATGAACTTCGTGGTCGCTGGAAAAGGACTTCTACGGCTACGGAATTCCAGCGGAATGCCTCCCGCCATATATTCACGGTGCCTTTTTGCTCGAGAGGCGAGGTCCGGCGTGGCGTCGGCTGGGCCCCAACTGTAATCGGGCACGCGTTCTTGCGACCAGAGATCTAACGCCTCGGGCACGTCGGGATCAGATTTTTCTCCAGCCATTCCGAGAGTCGCGGCGAGCGCGACGACCAAGGCAGCAAGGATAGCAATCAATCTGATAGGAGGCGTGGAAATTGGAACGCTCAGTTTCTGCATTCAATGCTCCTTTTCAGCCGTTTTTTGTTAGATACTGTGTTTGTTGCTCTGGGCCGCGTGGCCATTCGATACACCGTAGGATCAACCCTGACTTTTGCCTGCTTCGATCATCGCAATTGATCACGGATCCGGCAAAAATGCCAATTAGCTCCAACCGGCGGTCGGCGTTTATGCCACGGCCAAGCCGCCTTCGACCGCTTTAGACGAGAACGCCTGGGCCATTGAAAATAGCCGGGCAAAAAATAAGTGCGTAGAAAGATGAAAATAGTGATGGGTTGTGCGGTGTGATAAGAGGTATAAGGTTTCACCACGTTGCAAGGTCGACGTTGCGCTTGCGATTATCCGATTTTTCGGTAGCCAGGTTCCCTTCCCGACATTGTGAACGTTCGTTCGGCGGCACCGCTGTGTGTGGTGTTTGGCCAAATTTGTCATGAGAGGAAAACATTATGGCTACAGGTACTGTAAAATGGTTCAACCCGACCAAGGGCTTTGGATTCATCGAACCGGAAGACGGTTCGAAAGACGCTTTCGTCCACATTTCAGCCGTTGAGCGTGCTGGCCTCGGATCGCTAAACGAAGGACAGAAAGTCTCCTATGACCTCGTGTCGGGACAGAACGGCAAATCATCCGCCGAGAACTTGACCGTCATCGACTGACCACACGTGGCGCCGCCTCCCAGTTAAGTGGGGGGCGGTCACCGCTTCCATGGATTCGGGAAACGACAGCCAATCAGCTGTCGATTGGGCTTGGTTGACTTGCGTCAAAGCCAAGGGTGTTCCGGATTGCGACACAGTCGATTGACGCGGATTTGCCTCGGCGGAGCTGTCATGCAGATCGGCTATGGCCGCGCCGTCTTTCTGGTCGCGGCTGCAATGCTTCTGTTCACACATTCGGCGTACGCGCAGACGATGGTCGGGAGCGTCGACCAAGGGCGCGTGTTGGCGACGAAGGTTTGCATCGCCTGTCATCTCGTTGAAAAAGGTGACTCGAACGCCAGCACCTACGTGGCGACGTCGTTTCAGGATATAGCCAATAATCCAGGCCACACGGAATTGAGTTTACGCGTTTTCCTGACGACGCCGCACAAAGACATGCCCAACCTGGTTCTAACGGTCGACGAAACCGACAGTCTGATCGCCTACATCTTGAGCTTAAGATGAGCGTTCACCGGACCATACTGCAGTGGCAAGCCGATCATCCCAATATCACCTGGCTTATTTGGCCCAGTGTTTCGGAATGATCCACGCGTGGGCCGGGACAGGGCTCGTCGCATCGGGCGGCACTGCCCATGGATCATCGTTGCTGGATTGATTCCAAATAGCCGATGAAACTACCGATCTGTTTCGGCGTCAGCTTGAATTCCGGCATGTCGGGATGCCCCACCACGATTCCTTCCGCCAGCGCTTCTTCCAGACTTTCCAACGGCCACAGCGAGCTGAACGTCCTGAAGGGTGGCGCTTGTTCGAATGGACTAACGCCGCCACGTCCGATCGCGTGACAGCGCGCGCATTTCTGTTCGGCAAACTGCCGGCCGGCAGCAATGTCCGCGTCTGTCGCGTTGGCTGTTGTCGCAGCCAAGAGAACCGCTATAGCCGCAGCCAATCCGCATAACATCGCTCTTGACGACAATTCCGACCTATGCCTCCACAAAGTTCGTCACGCCGTTGGCGCGAACGCCGCCAACGCTACTGGATCGGTACCCGGACCGCCGTCCGGGCGAAACGCCTGCAACACCACTTGATCGGCACCGGCCCGTCGGTGCGCGTCGATGCACTCCTGGATTTGCTGTTCCTTGCCCCAGACGACCATTGCATCAAGGAACCGGGGCGCGCCGCCGTTCTCGAATTCATCCGCTTCGAATCCGAGCCGAAGCCAGTTGTTTCGATAGTTTGGCAGCACCATGTAGCGGGCCATTTGTTGGCTGGCGACGGCGCGCGCGGTGCCTTCGTCCGACGTCAGACAAATTTTCTGCTCGACACAAAGCCAGCTGTCAGGCCCCAGAATCTTCCGAGCCTCTTCGGTGTGCTCCGGTGTCACGCAATAGGGCAGCGCGCCCATTGTCGCATCGCGAGACAGTTCCAGCATGCGCGGGCCGAGTGCCGCCAGCACCAGGGCGCGGTCGGCCATCTTGATTGTTGGATCCAAGTTGGCCGCCGCCATGGCATTCAGATAGTCGCGCATGGTGGTGACGGGCTTGGCATAGACATGGCCGCGGGCACCTTCGACCAGGGGCACGTGCGACACCCCAAGGCCCAGGACGAACCGTCCCCCGTAAAGCTGGTTAAGGCTGTCGTGACCTTGCGCCGCGGTGATGGCGTCGCGGGCGTAAATGTTGGCGATCCCGCTTGCTACTTGCAGCGCGGTCGTCTCCGACAATAGGAACGCGCCGAGAGCCAGAGATTCATAGGAAAGCGATTCCGGATACCACAGGCTGCAATAGCCGTGCCGTTCGACGTCGGTCGCCAGCTTTGCGAGCGCCGAGCGGTCCAAAGTGTTGGTCGAGCACCATATGCCGAGGCCGTCAGGTTTCTTCACCCATTTGCTCCTGTGCTTGCGCATCCGCACCGCGAAAACCACAGTATCATTGTTACGGCTACCAGCACCATCGCGGCCTGTCCCGCGCAATAACAGCCCAAAAAAGCGCCACCGCCGGACAGGCTCGGAAAGCGCACGGGCGAAGGATCGGAGCACGGACATTCGGCGCGCTCTTTACCGTTTCAGGCGATATCTGCACCCTTTTTGATTCCCAGAATTGCTGGAACGTCCTCCAGCCGGCCGGGTATGTCTCTGATTAGGAACAAATTGCCTTATTTGACTATGCCGTCGCTTTGACGGTCCGGCGCCTTGAGTTGGTTATGGGTTTCCCCCATCTGGTCCAAAAGCCACGCCCTGAAGGCCGTGACTGGTGCATAATCGATGCATGCCAAAGGGACCATCAAATGATAGGCGGATTTGGTCGGTACGGAACGGTCAATAACGATGCGTAATTCGCCCCGTTCGATCTCCTTATTGATGAGGAACTTCGGCAGAAGGGCCGCGCCGATACCGGCGGCCGCCGCTTGCGCCAAGGCCGAGAACTGCTCGAACAGTAACCCACGCCGATCGCCGGCTGTTTGTCCCTGTGCCTCAAACCAATCGGTCCAGGCGTTCGCCCTCGTCGTCAGGTGCAATAAAGGAATAGTCTTCAGATCACTGGCGCTCGTAATCGGGTGCTCTTCCAAAAAACTTGGCGATGCGACGGGTACCGATTCCTCATGCATCAGGAAGGTCCCCTCGGTATCGGGCCAATCCGCCTGCCCGAAATGTATAGCCGCGTGAATGGCTTCGCTGCTAAAATCGAAAGGCGACAACTTAGTGACGAAATTGACGGTGATCTCCGGGTTGCTGGCTAAAAATGTAGGCAGGCGCGGAATCAACCAACGGTTTCCGAATGTTGGCAAGATGGCAATGTTCAGCATGCCGGCCTGCGGATTGGTCTTGACATAGAGGGACGCGGCCTGAATTTGCTTCAACGCGAAATGGATTTCACGGGCATATCTCCGGCTTGCCTCGGTCAAATAGATCCGCTTGTTGGCGCGGTGGAACAACTTCACGTCAAGCTGGTCTTCCAAAGCCCGGACCTGCCGGCTGATCGCCGCCTGCGTTAGGTTCAACTCGTTGGCCGCCGCGGTGAAGCTGCCGGTCCGTGCCGCCGAATCAAATGCCACCAGCATGCTGGTGCTGGGCATCAAACGTCTTTGGAGATCATTATCCATTACAATATGTAACTATGGCTCAAAGATTCGTTGTTTGCGATTCACCGTCTAAAATCGGAGTTTATGTCAACGGAAGGCTCGCGAAAACTGTCTTCTCACGTATCGATGGCGATAGCCAGCGTGGCGCTTCGCGGTTTCCGGCGTGCTTTGATGGCTACGATCCACCAACATAAGGAACTATTGGTAATATGCCGAACCCAGTGAAATATGTTCCGAGCGAACGCGAGCAGGCCTATTTGGATACTGTTCAAAATGCCAAGTACAACCGTGAAATCATCACAGGTATTGGCAAATTCATCAGCGGTGACGTGCCCGACGACATGAAAGACTTTTACAGCAAAAAAGAGCTGTCGGCCCTGACGGAGTTGCAAGGCTCGGATCGTGACGTGCAAACGCGCATGCCGGTTAAGATAACGCGTCACTATTTTGAGCAAGCCAAAAACAGCGCGCCTTTGCAGATGTTGGTCAAGGCCAGCCCGAAAGAGACCTTTGATCTGGGCGGTGCGGAAGACCCGGGTAAGCAAATGGATTACAGCCCGGTCGAAGGTCTGATCCATAAATATGAAATGGGCCTCATTTACGTGGCCTCGACCTGCTCCGCCCATTGTCGATTTTGCTACCGCGAGGAATTGATCGCGAAGAAAGAAGTGACCCGGCCCGACGGCACGGTCGCGCCGAAAGGGCTTGCCCGCATTGAGGATTTGGTCGCGTACATCCTCGACCATAATCGCCTTGTCGTGGAGAACGGTGGCCGGCATCCGGAAACCGGCCGGGAGAAATTGCGCGAAATCCTCATGTCCGGCGGAGATCCGCTGGTGTTGGGCAACAAAAACATTGCCGCCTGGTTGGCGGCGCTGGCCGAGGCGGGTATCGAATCAATCCGCATTGGCACCAAGGAATTGGCGTTCTTTCCGGACCGCTTTGATGACGCGTTTTTTGCCATGCTGGACGGGTTCCATGAAACCTATCCCGAAACAAACCTGCGGATTATGGTTCACTTCAACCACCCGGATGAATTCCTGAAAAAGGATGCTGGCGGAAATTACACGGAGAATGAAGCCGGCGGCCTACAGTGGCTCGACAGCACCAAACGGGCGGTCAAAAACTTGCGGAGCCGCAGCTGGATCAACGTCGACAACCAGGCGCCAATCATCAACGGCATCAATAACGACCCTGACGCGCTCAGGGTCATGCAGCGCGAGTTGAAGCGAAACGGTGTTGAGAACCATTACTTCTTCTGCGGGCGTGACATCGTTGGCCACAAAGCCTTCAACGTGCCCATCGAGGAGGCCTGGCGGATCCTCAATGAGTCCCAGAAAGGCCTCTCCGGCGTTGAGGCGCATGCGCGCCTGTCGATTACTCATTACAAGGGCAAGACTGAAGTGGCGGCCGTCACCAATGAACCGATACCGGGTTTGCTCGGCGCTGAGAATGGCGTGGTGATCCTAAAACTGCTTCGTTCTGCCGCTGATGCACCGGAGCGGGCCAAGGTGACCATCGTCGGCCGCAATCCGGAAGCCATCTGGTTCAGCGGTTACGATGACCGGGTGCTGTTCGACGAGGCGGGCCTTTACTCAATGTACGGCATCGGTCTGCTGGGGCGAAATCAGGCGGCCTAAAGGCGAAAAACTCCTCCCGGGGATTGTTGTCGGTGGCTGTGTTTCGCCGGTTCCTGCCGGCGGCTCCACAAGCCGGCAACAATCCGGAGGCCGTCGGATAAGAGGAATGCAATGAGCGACGGAAGATGACTGGAAAACAATTTCAATCGGCCGCCGCCGCCATCGCCGATATCCCTGATGGGGCGACGATCATGATCGGTGGGTTCGGCGAAGCCGGTAGTCCGACCGAGCTTATACATGCGCTGATAGACCAAGGCACGAAAGACCTGACCGTTGTCAATAACAACACAGGCAATGGGCATGTTGGGCTCGCGGCATTGATCGGAAGCGGCCAAGTCGCAAAGATGATCTGTTCCTATCCCCGCTCCAGCCTGTCACGGGTGTTTCCGGATCTCTACCGCGCGGGACGGATTGAATTGGAGCTGGTGCCGCAAGGAACGCTGGCGGAACGGATTCGCGCCGGTGGTGCCGGTATTCCGGCCTTCTATACGGCGACGACCGTGGGAACGCCGTTGGCGGACGGCAAGGAAGTGCGGCGTTTTGACGATCGAGACTATGTGTTGGAACGCGCATTGACGGCTGATTTTGCTTTGATCAAATGCGAAACCGCCGACCACAAGGGCAACTTGACCTACAACAAGACGGCGCGAAACTTCAATCCGATTATGTGCATGGCGGCGACGACGACGATCGTACAGGCACGCAGGATCGTCGCGGCCGGGGACACCGATCCGGAACATGTCGTAACGCCCGGCATATTCGTCGATCGGCTGGTTGAAGTTTCGGCGCCACAAGTTGAATCGCAGCTTATCGCTGACGGGGTAACCTACCCATGAACAAGATCCGCGCAATTGCAGAGGGATGGAGCCGGGATCAGATGGCCGAGCTGGCGGCGATGGATATCCCGGACGGGGCCTTCGTCAATCTGGGGATCGGTATCCCGGAATTGGTAGCGAAGTATGTGCCGAACGATCGCGAGTTCATTTATCATACGGAAAATGGCCTGCTCGGCATGGGCGGTGCGCCCGCCGCCGGCGAGGAGGATCCGGAACTGATCAATGCCGGGAAGAAGCCGGTAACCGTCGTTCCGGGCGCCAGCTATTTCCACCACGCTGACAGCTTCGCGATGATCCGCGGCGGCCATATTGATGTCTGTGTTCTGGGGGCCATGCAGGTCTCCGAGAATGGTGACTTGGCAAACTGGTCGACGGGCAAACCGGATGCCATCCCGGCGGTCGGCGGCGCCATGGACTTGGTCGCCGGGGTCAAAACAATTTTCGTTATCACGCAGCATTCGACCAAGGATGGCGCCAGCAAACTTGTCCGCGACTGCAGCTATCCGCTGACGGGCAAGGGGGTGGTAAGCCGGATTTACACAGACCTGGCGGTCGTCGACGTGACCGCTGAAGGGTTTCGGGTGCGGAAGCTGGCGCCGGGCGTATCCTTTGATGAGGTCTGCGGCGTGACGGATGCGCCACTTTTGCCGATGGTTGAGAGCTGAATTGATGACAAATTCCGCGGCCGGCAAAAGCGCCGAAATCTACGAACGCGCCATGGCTGTTCTGCCAGGCGGCGTTAGCCGCAATACGCTTTTGTATGACGGCCCGCCCCTATACGCGGACCGGGGCGTCGGCTGCCGCATCATCGATATCGATGGTGTTGAACGGATCGATTTTTCCAACAATATGGCGTCCCATATCCATGGCCACGCTTTCGCGCCGATTGTCCAGGCCGTGAGCGATCAGATGCAGCGCGGCTCCGCATTCACCATGGCGACGGAAGCGGAAGTCCGGTTTGCCGAACATCTTTGCGGGCGGTCGTCTAATTTTGACAAAATCCGCTTCGTCAATTCCGGAACGGAAGCGGTCATGGCGGGTATGAAGGCGGCCCGTGCGTTCACGGGTCGCGCGAAGATCGCCAAGGTCGAAGGCAGCTATCACGGTGCCTATGACTATGCGGAGGTTAGCCAAGCGCCGGGGCCGGAAAATTGGGGTGAAATCGACCGGCCGAGTGCCGTGCCGTTGGCCCATGGTACGCCGGATGGCTTGGTCGGTGACATGGTTATCTTGCCGTTCAATGATCCGAACACGGCGATTGATATCCTTAATCAGCACAAGGGCGAGATTGCCGCCGTGTTGGTTGATCCCATCCCGCATCGCATCGGCATGATCCCCGTCGCGGCAGACTTCGTACGGGCGCTTCGGGACTGGGCGACGCAGGATGGCGCACTCTTGTTCTTTGACGAAGTTATTACCTTCCGGACGGAAGTCGGCGGCATGCAAGACCGTCTTGATGTCCGTCCGGACCTGACGGCCATGGGGAAGATGATCGGCGGCGGCTTCCCGGTCGGCGCGCTCGCTGGCAGTGAGTCGGTCATGGGCGTGTTTTCCGAGGGAAATCAGGGCATACGTTTGCCGCTGTCCGGCACGTTTTCAGCCAACCCCGTCACAATGACGGCCGGGTATGTGGCTATGTCCCTATTTGACGAAAGAAGCGTCCGGGAGCTGAACGCATTGGGCGACTACGCCCGTGAAAGCCTGACACAGGTCATCCGTACCGCGGACTTCCCGGCCTGTGTGGCCGGCACCGGGTCGCTGTTTCGGATTCACATGAAAACTGAGCCGCCTCGAAATTACCGCGAGGCCTACGCCACGTCGCTCGAAAAGCGCCGCTTGAATCATCTCATTTCGTATCTGTACGACAACGGCTTCATGATGATTCACACGGGCTCCGCGGCGTTATCAACAGCCATGGGCCGGCAGGAAATCGATCGCCTTTGCGATACGATCCACGATGGGTTGCTGTCCATCAAGTCGCAAGCCGCGAACTAGCCGTCGGTTTGATCGAAAGCCACAACAAGGTCTATGCCGCGTGGCCAATGTTCAGCGCCTCTCGGCGAGATCAACTGCGCCAATGACGATTCCTGACGTTCCTCGCGAAAGCCTCGGGTTGTTGAAATACTGATCTTAAGGAAGCCGGGTTTTGCCATGTATGAGGTCGGTGGTTCCTTTCACGAGGCGTTGTGACGAGGAATTGGGAGGTTGATGATCCTGAAAGGAACAATAAGACGCCCTATTATTCTCTAAATTCCGGTTGAGACCTAAGAGGTGCCCTCGCCTACAAAATCGGGCGGTTTGATGCGGAATATTAAGGTGAAAAAGGCAGTCAGGATCGTAATACGTTTGCTGCAATTTCTTGCCGCTGTACTGATTGCCGTCACTGTAGCCCTGGTATTAGCTATTCTCTATCTCACTGGATTTTTCGATCCTTGGTACGATTTGGATATTGCCATGCCGGATGATTCTGGCAAAGTAACATTCCTTCAGCGTTCAGCACATCCGTTCTTTAGTGAGTATGTGCGAAAGATAAAGGCCACCCTACCGGATGGCCGTAGCATATCATCCGACATTATCATGAATTTTGGCGGTGAGACGCGGGTATACGTCTACTGGCGGAAACGGGAAAAGACGGGCGGCCCCTACTTGAAGCTTCACGACGGCAACGGAACGACTTGGGTAGACTTGGCCCGTTTGTGTCTCGACGATACGGAAAAACCCCATGAAACAATATCGTACTTCGATCTATGTCCGTTGCGATCGAATCTCGAGCATGCAAACTGGCGACCAGTCGGCCGGATACTGCGGTTGCGAGACCGTTTGGAATTGGTCCCGCCTAATCTCTATCCGATGATGGACGAAAAAATCGCTGAGTTACTTTGGCCGCCCTTATCTTTGCCATTGAAGAACTGGACTTTCGAAGCCGTAAAACGAAGTCATTTGGACACCGGTCGAGATGAATATTGGATGCTTTATCTCAGAAATCGGGAGGGGAAAGACATCGCGATTTATCTAGACCGAAGTGACGGACAATTTATCTCGAAAATGTTGACTTTGTATCCAAGGAACAAGAAACGGGGTCCTATTCTGCTTTTGGGAAGCTTAACGGACGGAATTTTGATCGACCTGGACAGTAGGCGGGTTTATCGGTCGACCTGCAGCTTTGAGGGGACGCCTCCACCGCTACAGGAAATACACTGTGATGCAATTTCGTCGATCGAAGTCAAGATCACGCCTTTTGCCATTGCACCCGCTGGAATGAGGGACATTCGTGGTGAGGTATTTCATCGAGCTTGGATGGCCGCAATAGTCGAACGAAGGACAATTCCGCCATCAATAGACGTATTTGCGGAGAAAAATGGCGTTCCCCTCGGGGAATTTTATTTTACCGCCATGACAATGAGCGCTCCTTTTAAGCACCATAATTTCGACTAACGCCGGGCCGATATCGTGCCTCTTCAAAACTCCGCTCCGTTACCAGAATTCTCCATAGAGGATATCCAGAGATCGAAAGCCTGAGAGTGGGTCTCCGGACTTAAGACACGGGCATCATAATTGGAAAACTCCAGCCATGAACGGCTCAGTTTCGTGGAGGCAGGTCACTATTCTTTTGTTTTTATTGAAATAAGTGGCGCACCCGACAGGATTCGAACCTGTGACCTCTGCCTTCGGAGGGCAATTGAGAATCTACTTGAATACACCACTATATACCTCAGTATCCCAAGAAGCGCGGCTCTCCGCAGTGTGGAAGACTCCGGAACGGAGATGCTGAGAGCATGAAGAATATCCAAGGAGATGTCACCTGCGCTTCCGGTGCGCTTCCGAGGGGAATTTAGTGGTGTAGTTTGCCGAGCGTGATCGTGTCCATATCAACCGTTCCGACGAAGTGACAGACCGATGGTGAGGTTCCGGGACATCAAGGCCCTGCAGAAGTACGCCTTCGTTCACTCCTCGACCCAAAACAATTTCAATCACGACCATCATCTAAGTCGCCGCGGCATCTTCAAGCAAAACCGATCCTCCGCGCTGGCCGAATGGCGCCAACTGGCGGCTTAAACATCGCGATCCTGTGTGACTTAGAGACTGGCTCGCATTAGCCTGACTCCACCTTGAGCTAATGCTAACATGCCTGGTATGCGATGAAATACATGAAGTCAGGGGGTTCAGCTTGACGCTCCACGGGGCTGGTGCATACCTTGCCGCTGAATTTGATAGTGACGGCAAACCTGTCAGATTTCTCAGCCGCGACGCTCTCGGAAACCAGATTGGCACCCTTGTCCTGTCAGATCCGGATTCGGATCATAGGTCGTTGTTCAATCTGAAGGTAGATTACGTTCATGACGGCTTCACCGAACAGGAAGTAGTGCCACAAGGCAGCCGCTTGTATGGACGTGTCGTAAAGCATCCCGCGCCAACGCCATACAAGCGCAACGATCTCTTCGATTTGGCGCGGGGGCTCAAGGATTCCAAGAATACTTGGGCCACCACCGAAATTCCTGCCGCCTACACGTACTTTGCCCAATTCGTCGCACACGAAGTATCCAAGATCCGTGATGAGGGTGGCGCGCACGGCCCTTACAGCTGGGCGACGCCAGCTTTGGATCTAAATAGCGTTCTGGATCCGCTGCCCGCCAACAGGGCGTTTGATCCAAAGCGTCACGTGATCGTTCATGACACGGCTGTTGGCTGGACGACTTATGCAAATGGCGCTCGCTACTTTCCGGGCGATCTGCCGCGGGATACCGAGGGAAAAGCGCTGATCCCAGATCAACGCAATGACAGTAACCTAATCGTCGCCCAAATCCATCTGGCGATCATAAAGCTTTACCAGTTAATCACTGTCTTTGAACCCGGCGGCACAACCGAAACATGGCGCCGAACAGCGGCGCGCCATTTGCAGTCGATCGTGCTTCAGGATCTTCTTCCGCGCATCACGGGCCGCACATGGCAGTTCGCTGCACCCTTTGTGCGCAAATTTGTCTGGCCCAGAGGCGAGGGAAACTTCCTAATTCCCTTAGAGTTCGCTGCCGCTTGTTTCCGCTTTGGCCATAGCATGGTTCGTGAGGCGGGATACAACTTTAGCGATCAGCACAGCCAAGCCCACGCAGATGATCTACTAATGTCCGCCGGAAAGCCATTGAAAAATGATTGGCAATTACGTTGGGAGAACCTGATTCGGTTGGACCCAAAGGTGTCGGACCCCGTCGATCTTGCCGATCCGGTCGACGCGTTCATGGCCTACAAACTCAACTCTCGAATGGATTTGCGAGATTTTTCGATTGAACCAACGCCTTATGAGGCGAAAACGTATTTGCGCAATCTTTCTTCCCCATTTAGCATACACGACGTATCATTATTGCGCGGATATAGTGTTAAATTGCCAAGTGCGCAGGAGTGCGTCAAGATCGTCATGGGGGATGACGCATGGGTCGACCCGCGGCCGCCGTATTCATGGATCCTGCGCCAGGCCGACACATCAGGCGAAATGCGAGAGAGTACACCGCTTTGGTTTCATGTACTGGCAGAGGCCGGTGCAACCCGCGGCGCCATTCTTGGCCCAATGGCAACTCAAATTGTTGCTGAGACGTTGCACGCAGCTGCTGCCGCGAACGCAGGCGGAATTGTCGAATCGGACGGGCGAATCGACTTCACACCACTGGCGGCTCTCGCCCCGCCAAACTCCACGAAGTTCACGCTGCCAGATCTCCTGCGCGCCGCGCGCGACTTATGGCCGGAGCACGTTTTCCACAAATATTCGAATTAACCAAGGAGAAAGAAATGGGACAGATCGTTGTTTACAAGCTTCCAATGTCGGGATCGCCGTATCATAGGAACGATATCCGGGAACAACGCCAACAAGGAATGATCGATTTCGGCCAGCAGATTCGAGACAAACTTGGAGCACTAGGCAATAATCCGAACAAACCGCAAGTGGCGGCCGCGATCGAGGAAGCGATATTTGCACTGAGTGAGTCAGCAGATCCCAAGTACATGGTCCGGTATGACTTCCAGTCCAACCACGGCGGCGGTCCTGCGGCCGACAATCAGCTGGCAGTCCGCAACATAGGCAACAAACCGAAGCTTCATACGATTGAAACTAACGGCACACTGACGGAACTGAATCGATTTCTGAAAATCGAGATTTCCCCCGATGGCGGCAACGGTAATGATTTTAATGTTGGAGTTGCGACGCCGGCGCGAGAAAATCAACCGGACATCTGGAACTACATTGATGATGTCGTCCGAGACCTCGAACATATCAGGATTGACAATCCGGGGAATTTTGCCGTCCGTCAACGTGAGTACCTGATCTCGCGGCTGTCGTTCAGCCGGTGCATGTAGCGAGATCGGCGTGTCCAAACCTTGGATCGCGTCGGAGAACGTGTCGTGAAACGCCTTGCGGTCTATCTCGCGGCGCAGAGGATAGGAGGCGACGAACCGGTCGCGTACTTTGTCCAGCGAGGGTACACCAGATCCAGCCCACGCTTTGGCGACTTCTCGACTCATTTTCGAGAATGCGCTGGCGGCCTCGCTATTGGGGCCGTCGTGCAAGCACGGCCACGGTCCTACCCTGGATATCAAAAATGCTGTCACCGGCACGTACCAATGCCTGCAGTGCCACATCGTCATCGCCGATCAGAAAATAGACTGAAGCGGAGCGCCCCCATTGGTAACCCATTGGCATGTGAGCGCATACGATGCTGTGCGAAACCAATTCGGCGGTGTACTGGTGTTCGCCTAGGAAGCTGAGTCCCATCGCGCAAGACTGGAGTGTCCGCGTGCTATGGGGGTTTAGCCTCGCCGCGAGATTGCCGCATAACGACGAGAGAAAGGAACAGTATTGCGAGGGTGACGATGACGTGACGGCTAAACGGGGTAACCGGGATTGACTAAACCCGAGGTGCTGTCAGAGCTTTGAGCTCGCTAGATTGGCTGGGCGTCGATACTCGGATTCCATCAGGGTCCTCGGCCAACAAAGCGCTGTATCCAGAGGCCAAATAGATGACTGCAATCCCAACTCGCCTCCTTACATCAAATGACCTCGCAATTAAGAGTGCGTCTATAGATGACAGCATCGCGCCAGGTCCTGGCAGCCGGTTTCGATTTTCCAACACTGTCCAGTCGACGCACATAGTTAAATTGGCGCGTTGAGCCCACTAATTGCATCCGACAATGCATCGCGGAGGGCAGTGCGCTCGGTATCGCGGCGAAGTGGATAAGCTGCAACAAACCAGTCCCGAATTTCGGCCGGCGCCGGATCGCTTGGACCGGCCCAGTAGGGCGCGACATCGTGTGTCATGCGGGAGAAGGCCGAAGCGGCTTCGGCAATACGCCCCTGCCTTGCGAGTATCACTGCCGCCCAGCCCTGGAGATCGACGATGCTGTCGCCCGCGCGCTCCAAAGCTTCAAGCGCCGCGCCGTCGTCACCCGACAGAAAATAGACCGAAGCCGCAAATCCCCATTGATAGTCCATCAGCACTGGCGCGCATTCAATGCTGTGCGCTACCAGTTCTGTGGCCAGTTCGTGCTCGCCGAGAAAGCTAAATCCCATCGCGCAGGATATGAGTGTGCGCGGGCTATGCGGGTTGAGCCGGGCGGCAAGGTTCATGTGAATAGAAGCTTTGTCGAACGAGCCGTCGAGCGCGGCCGACCAGGCGGTATGAAGTTGATTGCGCGCGTCCAAGGGATCGAGGGATACGGCCTTGTCGGCTAGTCGGTGCGCCTCGTGAGCCGCATTAGCATCGCGGACCATGCCCGGGCGTACTATATGGCGAACGTTGAGCAGACCGGCGACACTTGCATATGCAGGCGAAAAGGCGGGTGCTTCGTCAATCAACTTGCGGAAGGCCGCCGCCGCAGCGTCATGGCTTTCCGGCGTCCAATGCTCAGCCAGCCGATCGGCTGAGAGCCAGGCGTCGATGACGGCGTGGCCCGTATCGCTGCCGTCCCTTCGAGAGCGATCGGTGGAAATGTAAACCTCGAGCGTTGCAGCAATCCGACCGATCGCTTGCCGACAGGCACGGCCAATTTCGCCGGTGTCAGTTGCGAACGTATCACTCCAAACAAGATCGCCGGTCAGCGCATCGACAAGCGACATTACAAAACGGTCTTTACCCGTTTGGATTGCTCGTAGAGCATAATCCGGGGCTATGGAGCCGCGCGTTTCCTGGGCGCCTTCGACCACAGACCAGCTACGGAAACAAGATAACCCGGCCATCAGTTCAGACCGGAACGACGCCAGCATGTCTTTCCAACTGGGGTCTTGGGCTTCAAACGACCGAACCTGAAGCCGCAAAGGCGTGGAGGATTGCTGGGGCCGGGTGATTCCATCCTGGACTCCTTTGAGCGCGGCTTCGGTTCCGGCACGGGGCGCAACGTCAAATCGTTCTCGAAGAACGTCGGTGAGAGTCTCGAATACCTGGACCGCTGCACCATGATTGCCGCGGGCGACGAGATGTTGGATCAGTCCGCGCGCCGCCCTTTCATGGCCGTTCTCAATACGCAACAAAGCCGTGGCGACGTCTCGCAGCGTGAGGTCCTCAACGTCGTCGCACCGATCCAACGCGGTCTCTAGCGCTGCGGCGATTCGATCACGCCAATCTGCACTAACAACCGCTAACCAAGCGTCAAAATTTGCGCTTATGCCGTTCAGGCCCTGTAGTAGCTGATCGCTCCACGCTTCGCGACGGATAAGAATAGGTGCGATGCGGCCTCGACGGATATCGGATTCCACGTCTTCCACGTCAATCACGACAAGGGTAGGGTCGAGCGACAGGGTGTCATGTTCAAGGTGAAGAGCCACGCCGAGGCGCTCCTGAAGCGTTCGAATTGCCCGTAGCACGGAACGGCGGCTGGAAGGCCGTGGCAAATCAGGCTTTAGAATTGTCGCGAGATGGTCGACCGGGGCGGTGCGTCCGATGCTAAGTGCCAGGATGCCAAGTATGCCCTGAACGACCAAGGAGTTCGGCAACCCAACGCTCGCGCCCGGCGACGATAACTTCAGTCCCCCTAATGCCTCGATCGTTAGGATCCCAGTTTGTCGTCGAGCAACGCTGCCCTGGCCTGTTAGCGCGATGTAAACAATCATCGGCTCGGGAATATTTTTAAGCTTACGTAGGCCTGCCGACTCAAACTCGAACTCTTGCTTGTTGCCGACCAACGCGACGACGTCCTGCGACACCATGACACCACGCGGTGGCGCCAGCGCCTCAAGCCGCGCGGCGACGTTTACGATATGCCCAAAGATATCACCTGCATCCCAGTGAATTTCACCGGCATGGATGCCAATTCGGAAGGCGAAATCTTGTTCAGGCGATTGCATTTCGGCTATCGCCTCTTGCACGGTAAGCGCAAAGCCAACGCTAGCGCTCGCGCTCTCGAACACAATGATTATACCATCGCCAGTTGTTTTGATGATTTTTCCTTCAAACGCAATACATAGCTCTTCGAAGACCTTGAAGGCGGCCCGCAAGAAGTTCCGCACTTCTGTTTCACGTTGAACAACATGTAGCGTATAGGAAACAAGATCGGCGAAAAGCACTGCACCGAGTTGAACTTTCGACTTACTCTCCAGGTTCGTATCGATCTTTGCCATTGTCACGTATGTGTTCTCGATTCAGAATGCCTCAATCAATCTCGGAGAACGAATGATGGCCGCCAGTGCACTCACAGACCTGACGCCCTTCTTCGACATGGTGGACGCAACGCCTTCCGAGCATATTGGAAAATTCGCTTTCTGTGTACCGAACGGACGTGCGTTCGACCGATGGCCAGATTATCCGAATGCCGCGCGGATCGAAAGTGGCCGTGCCGCCTCGGGCCGCGGCCTCAACTGGGAGGACTGTCTGCGGAGCGGACTGGGGGAAGCCGTCGAGCTCGCTAGCGTTTGTGAGTGGCCCGATGAAAAATTTTTACGCGCTGCTGTCCAAGACCTCGGTTCTCAAGCGATCCCTCCGCACTGCCTAGTTGGTCATTCTTTGCGCCAGTTAAGAAATCGAGATCTTTGGAACCGGTCATATTTCGCTAAACTTGATTGGATTCCACAAGATCTGCCAACGAATCATCCGATCGACTGGATCCCGGTAACCGGCATTGATGCCAGAAAAGTTCGTTATGTGCCCGCGGACCTTGTCTTCGTTGGACGGAAAACGCCTGGAGACGAGTCGGCGGTTGGTTTAGCAACGAATTCCGGATGCGGAGCTGGCGATACGCCGGAAAAAGCTCGAATGCATGCACTCTTAGAAATCATTGAACGTGATGCCATAGGGACGTGGTGGTATGGTGGGCGCCGCTCCCAGCAAGTGGAACCCTCGGTGCTCTGCGAAGTTTCTGACATCGTGCAATTTGTTTCAGAAAATGACCGAACAACACGGTTCCTGGATATCTCTAGCGAAGTTGCTATTCCCGTGGTCGCGGCGATTTCCTCTAGGACTGATGGAACCTGGGTGGCCCTGGGGTTCTCGGCAAAACTGTCCATAGCGGAAGCAGCACACAGCGCCGCAATAGAAATGTTGCAAACCGAAATCGCACTCGAACAGCGGGCGCGTAATAATGATGCCACGGTGGCGCATTGGATTCGATCGGCTAATTCCAGATATGCGCCACTTACAGAAACAACAAGCGCCGAAATTGCAAGCAAATCAGAAAGCATTTTGGATCTTCACCGATGCATCGGTGAAATTGAACGGAATGGATTCGAGGTCTATTTTTGTGATTTAACGAGAAGTGCCTTCGACATTCCAGTATTTCGAGCTTTTGTCCCAGGCTTCTGTAGCGATAAGCCCCGTTGGGATTGTTTGTCTCATCGTCTTGGGAAAATTCAGAAACAGAACGACGACAATCATCCTCAAGAACGCCCAAATTCCTATTTGCTTGTTTAGGTCGACATCAGTCTTTTCCGGGCATGTCTGGTTAATGTGTCAACGGAGGTGTTGGCGATCCGGCCACCATGTTCTTCAAGAAGTGGATCAAAGAGTTCGGCGCGATGGGCTCGCAGTGCCGTCAGAGTGCCTTCTGCGTCCTTCCCAACGAGGCGCGAGTACCCAGCGACATCCGCCGCCACGATCGCCGCCAATCGTCGTTGAGTCCGCCCTTCTTCCGGCACCTGTTCCTCCCCAACGTGTGCAGAAAGGCTACGACATTAGTCTAGGGTGCGCAAACTGAGGGTGAATCTGCCTCAACGGCTTTAAAGGTGGCGTTTGAGGATTGCACTGAGTTCGGCGACGGCAGGTTCCATAAGCATGGAATTGTGATCACCGGGAGCTTGATCGGCGGTGAGAGCGCCAGTCACCAGGCGCCGCCAGTCCGCGATCAAGTCGGCGCGTTGTTGTCGCTCTGCCGAGGTAATCAGAATGGCATCTCCGGCATAGGGTTTTGGCCGATAGCGGAAATAGGCACTGGTGCGGGCGGCTTTCAAGTCGGCCGAGGCGTCGGGCGTGGCGCGGCGGATCGATTGGCCGAGCAGGCTGGAGGCCATTCGTGCCGACTTCAGTGGTTGGCGGGCGACCTTGCCGGCAAGGTGACCGGTGGTGCCTGGCATATCGCTGTCCAATAGCACCAGCTTGGCGACGCTCTCGCCAGCTGCCCGAAGCGCCTGGGCGACTTCAAACGCCACCAGCCCGGCCGCCGAATGGCCCATGATCCGGTATGGCCCGGTTGGCTGTACCCGGCGCATCATAGCGATGCAATGGGCGGCCATGTCCTCGACACGGCGGTCGGGTTGGGTATCACCGCCGATACCCTTGGCTGGTAACCCATAGACTGGCTGGTCGCCGCCGAGATGACGGATCAACTGCAGACAATAGACTGGCATCGACACCATGGAGACGACAAAAAGCAAAGGCTTTTCGCCGTTCGTCTGTAACGGCAAGGCCTGGTCCCAATGCGGCGCCGGAGCGTCACCGGTCACTGCGCCAGCCAATGCACGAATGGTCGAGCCCTGTAGCCAGAGGCTTTCGAAAGGCAGTTGTCGGCCGAGCTGCTCCTCCAATTGCAAGAACATGGTCAGTGCCATCACCGAATCGCCGCCGATCAGAAAAAAATCGTCTTCGACGGAAATCCCATCGATGCCGAGCAGGTCCTGCCAAATCGCCCGCATGGTTTCTTCGACCGAGTTTTCAGGCGGTACTGGGTCGCCGGCACGGTCCCGGATATCGATAGTCGGTAGCGGTAGGGCGCTGCGGTCGACTTTGCCGGTGACGGTAAGCGCGAAGCCAGATACCGGCATGAACACCGACGGCAGCATGTGATCGGGCAGCCGCCGCCCAAGATAGGCGCGCAGCTCCGACGTTGTCGGTATTGTGTTGGTCTCGCCGACGACATAACCAATGAGCTTGTTGCCGCCAAAATTGACCTGATCGAGCACTACGACTGCTGCTTTGATCGCCGGATGTTCGATCAGGATGTTCTCGATCTCACTGGTCAGCACTCGGTGACCGCGGATCTTCACCTGTTGGTCAGCACGGCCGCGGCCGTGCAAACAACCATCAGTGTCCATCACCGCCAAATCACCGGTACGGTAGACCCGTTGACCTGGATTGACGGGATCCGGCGGAAACACTTTTTCCGTCAATTCTGAATTACGCCAATACCCACCGCAAAGATTATCTCCGCCGACAATAATTTCCCCAACCTTCCCCGGTGGCACGGATTGCAGTGTGGAATCCACCAGACGCACATCCACTCCAAGATACGGGTAGCCGATCGGAACGGTATCTGCACCTTTAGGCATCGCTTTGCGATCGGCCGTGAACTTCGTGATCAGTACTTGTTCCGTCGATGCATAAGCGGTTGTCAACTCACAACCGGGTGGAAAATGACGGTCGAACCGTTCCAGGTCGTCTCTTTGCAAGGGTTCTCCCGCGACTGATACGCAGCGCATGTCCGGAAAATAGTCTTCCGCCTTCAACGACGTCAAAAGTTGGCGAAACCCAGTTAAAATTCCACCGTAATAAGTAATGTGATGCCCAAGCAACCAATCCCTCATCGCACCAAGACCAACGTCGCGAAAATCGAAAGGGTGTACTGTCGCGCCCACCAACAAGCCGGCCATGAGTGTGGTGAACCAAAAACCATGCGGGAAAGCAATTCGGTCGGTCGATGCAAGTTTCCTTTCCGTTATCGTAATCATCACGGTTTCAAAGTCGTGACCATGTAAAGACAAAACACCCTTCGGTGAACCGGTCGAGCCTGACGTGTAAATCACAAAGGAGGGTGAGTGCGGGGAAACCGGACGGTTGATATTCTGCACAATCGGCGATGAAACAATCGTGGTGACGTTGATCACGGTAATGTCGACCAAGGCCAGTCGCCGTGCCCGTTCTTCGTTTCCTTGATCGGTCAAGACGGTTTGTGTCTGCGTGTGCTCCAAAAGATTGCGAATATCGCGGTCCTTGTGTACGGGATCGATCGACGCATAGGCAGCGCCGGCTTTCAGCACGCCAATGGCCGCGATTATTTTTTCAATTCCGTGCGCCATATGCAGCGCGACAACCTGTCCGGTCGGCACGCCAATCTCGATAATGCGACCGGCAATGGCGTTGGCTTGGCTGTTCATTTCGCCCAGCGTCACGGTTTGCGCATCGGTGACCAATGCGATGCGGTCAGGCGCCTTCATCGCCTGTTCTTCGAATTGTTTGATTAACAAGCCTTTGGATGGATCAAATTTCGGAGGGATATACCCTTCTGTCGGCGGCGCCGCCATCTGGGGCCACTTTGCCAATTCTTGCGTAGGCTCGTTCGCCGAATTCTCAGCAATTTTCGATTCGTAATTCACGCTACCGTCACCAAACAGAAAATTCTAACGGAGCGAAAGTGTAGCCGATATTAGGAAGATTCTAAAACCGTAACCGAAATTGCTGTCGCAAAATTCACCGTCGGACCGTGATAAAGCCCGATAATATGATGTTCGGGCATCGGTCAGCTCGTTAGCCATTTCCACGACATGAACATTCACGTCGCCGCCCGAAGACGTAAGTTGATGCGGCCGATGCGGACCGTGATTCGTCTTACAGGCGGGTCAAATAGCGCGCTTAGACAGGTGCAACGCGACTAAATATTCGTCACGTGATGCAACAATCACCCACTGTCACCCTCAGTATCCTAATATACCGTTGTAAGACAACAGCTTAGCACGATTCGCCGCACAGAAACAGAATTGTGTTCAATACCCCGCCTGTGATTTTTTGGGTCTTCGATTGACCGCACAGGAGGCACCTTTGACTGTCCAAATCAATGCATCTTTCGTCCGCAAGCTGACGTCGGCCGGGCCACCGGCCAAGCGAACCCAATACCGGGACTCTCTATTGAAGGGTTTCCTGGCCGTGCATCATGTATCGGGCCGGATCGCCTATTACGCTCAGTTTGCCCGAAACCGGCGGAAGAAGCTCGGCGAGCATCCACAACTCACCGCCAACGAAGCACGCGAAGCAGCAAAGGCAATCTTGGCGGCTGCTCAGTTGGGGCAGCTGCCGGCGAAGGAGATCGAGAAGGAGAAGGTAAAGCTCGGCGATTTCGCCGAAGGCCCATACGCGGAATGGGCGCGGTCGCACATCAAAGACTATGTGCCGCAGATGGATCGCCTCCGGCTTCGATGGGGCTACATGTTCAATCGGCAGCTCGATGAGATCACGCGCGCTGAAGTCGAGCTGCATCGGACCAAGCGGCTGGCCGCAGGGATCAATCCGTCAACGATAAATCGTGAGGTAATTATCCTACGTGGAGTATTAAGTCGCGCAGTCGAATGGGGCATCCTTGAGCACCACCCACTGGTCGGGATGAAACGGCTTAAAGTGGACCAGAACCGGCAGCCGCGCATGCTGTCGGACGAGGAGCGGACTCGATTCTTGGCCGCGGTGAAATCCAGAACAAATCATATTCGGCCACTCCTGATGCTGCTCTATTACACCGGCTGTCGCCGGGGCGAGGCGTTCAATTTGGTTTGGGCCGATATTGACTTTGATCGCCGGCAGGTGATGATCCAAGGTGGCGGCACCAAAACTGGCCAGTCGCGGATTATCCCGATGACGGATGCGCTGGCCGAGGAGCTGATGCTGTGGCATCGGCGGAGCCTTAATGATTGCGACCTAGTTTTTCCAAATCCCGTGGCCGAAATGCTGAAGTCGGTTAAGTCCGGCTGGAAGACGATTTTGCGCGACGCCGGCATCACTGACTTCCGGCTCCACGACCTGAGGGCCGATGCCTGCTCCCGGCTGGTCAACGGCAAAGTCCCGCTGGCGGTGGCGCAGCGTTTGCTAGGGCATTCGTCGCCGGAAACGACGGCGAAACACTACGCACGGATTTCAAATTCAAGTCTTCGGGAAGCGACGGAAGTGCTCTAATGTCGGTCTGGAGGTTGATGGAAAAATCATTATGCCTCCTCAATATGCGTAGGAGGTAGGGACATGTCTGAGCCAGATTTACTTACCCTAGGCCAGAAACGGAGGCAGTCGCGGATCCGGACCCGCGTTGGGCTTGTCGAAGAGCTGGAGTACGGCCTACGACTCCGCGACAACGACCCGCGATTAGCGGCCATCGTTCAACTATCAGCGGTCATCGATCATTTTGGTAGCAAGCCTCAGCACGGTGGTCCTGCCCTTGTTCTACCGCTCGTTGACATCCGCAATGCCCTACTTGATCTCGAATATGATGCCCGTCCGCCAATTTTCCAGCCGTTGATGAAAGCTGAGAATCACCCGCCTCCGACGACTGACAAGTTGCATTCTAGAGCCCTTTTTGTCGCGGCTTGGCGCTACTTGACGGACCTTGCCGGTTGGAAGTCCGGCAAGGCGCTAGACTTCGTTGTAAAAAATGCAAACCAGCTTGGTTTCCACCGTGAACTGGAAGGCGAAGCAACACCGGTCAACGGTAAGCAGATTCAAAACTGGCGCGATTTCATAAATCGGAAAGAGCCCGGCTGGGAAGAGCCAATCAAAGCATTTCAGGACATGATGGACATCGGCAACAACGTCATTGACCATGAACGCGCCGCTATCAACATGTTAAAACGTGCTGCCGTTCGTTCGCCGTCGATGATTCTCTAACTTCGCCCAAGGGCAGCATCGCAATATTATTGCGTTGCGTTTCACCAATGCATTACCACAAAGCACGAGAGAAGGATTTTCAACCTAGAAACCCCCATCTCTAATTAGGCAAAATTTCCTCTTAGGTTCCGACTATCAAACGACGCGCCTCCGGTTGCATTTAGCGTTTCCCGCGATCCCGAGGCCGTCGTACACACGAACCTAGTAAGGAAACTATGAATACTCCAAATGAAACCAACGTCGGCTTCTCCGTATTGACAGAAAAGCTGATTGAGTACGTCTACGATCTCCAGACCAAAGCCTACCAGAACGATTTGGGATGTGATGCCTATGACCTGGTGATCAACGACTTGCATGCCTTGGCCTTAAAAGTCGAGCGAATTGAAATTCTGATGGATCAATTCGTGGACGAGACCGAGGAGCGTGAAGAAGCTGAACAGGAACTCCGCACAAGAGTGAATATACTGTTCAGCCTTAATGCAGTGCGCCACGAAAAAACCAGGGCCAAGATCAACGCGATCGCCGGCCTGGAAGAAGACTGGCGCGGTTGACCCGTGAATCGTCAGACTGACGAACGGATCTCGGCCTTGCTTCTAACTACAATTCAAGCAGGAGTATGGTTGAGCCTCTCGCCGGCGACGTTGAAGAAATATCGCGTCGCCGGCGGGGGACCTCCGTTTCTTAAACTGGGGCGCGCCGTTCGTTACGACGTTGCGGATCTGCGAGTTTGGGTCAACGCTCGCCAGCGGCTGCGCATTCCGATGATCGCGACCGGTTATTCCGATCGATCCCGACCACCCATTCCAATTGATCGCGACCACTTGACGGGTCGTTCTGAGGGTGCGGCGTGATCTTTGCCAGCGGGTGAACCGTTG
>Ga0315336_1000652_pt1 | contig 87204 bp, 48 predicted proteins | sample ASW5metaG_FD_204512 | JGI IMG/M metagenome (GOLD analysis project Ga0315336, IMG submission 204512) | Ammonia-oxidizing marine archaeal communities from Monterey Bay, California, United States - ASW #5 | ecosystem: Environmental > Aquatic > Marine > Intertidal zone | place: USA: California...
CTTCCGACCCGTCTTCTCGATGGTGTCGAAAATCCGGTTTGCCTTCTCGGCGTTCACGGTCATCGGTTTTTCGGAAATCGCGTCGCAACCCAATTCCATGGCCCGGGTGATATAGATGTCGTGAGTTGAATCCATGCTGGTGACGATGACGACATCGGGTTTCTGTTCTTCGATCATTTGGTCGAATTGATCCGCCAGGTAGGTCGCCACGGGGTCTACATTATACTTCGTTCGAAGTTCGTCGTTGTAGAAATCCATTCGGCCCTGGTTCACATCACAGAAACCGGCCAATCGGCAGCTGTCCGGATACGTACTGAGCAAAGCCTCAATAAACATGGTTGACCTGCCACCCGTGCCGACAATTACGTAGGTTTTCAATGCCATCCGCTAAATCCCTGATTTCGATGCAGTTCCGAGTTATGATGAGAAACGAGACTTGATAGTCACTTGCCCCAGCACAGTCAAGAGAATCCCCACCGCGGGCGTGAAGAACCAGAAACAAAAAGGGCCGCAAAATGCGGCCCTTTTCATAGGAGATGAAGATTCCCGAGGAATCAGGGATTCGGCTCAACCTCTACGTAGCAATGCGTATTCGGCGTCGAGAGCGGACACTCCGTAATCGTTCCGGGGCACGCCGTATGACTTCCGTCCGGACACTGGGTCAGTGACGTTCCATCCGGGCATACTGTCGGTGAACCATTCGAGCACTGCGTCAAGGAAGCCGGGCACACGGTTGGACTCTGCACACACTCGGTCAAGTCCGCGGGACACTCCGTGTGTGCTGCGGGACATAGCGTTTGCTGTGACGGGCACTCGGTATAGATCGCCACCGGAGGACACACCGTCGGAACATACGCACAGTGCGTCGGTTCCTGCGGACAGGATGTGATTGTGTTTGGACACTCCGTTTCCGCAATCGGGCAGATCGTCGCCGAGTTCGGGCATTCCGTCAGCGTGCCGAAGATCGGACATTCCGTATGGGTCGCAGGGCAGATCGTGTCGCCTCCCGGACATTCTGTCTGGACCACCGGGCACATCGTCTGTTCATGGGGGCAGAAGGTCGTCGTGCTGGGGCAGGACGTTTTCTCCCGCGGACAAACGGTAGGGTGCGCCGGGCAATGGGTCTCACGCCGAGGACACATTGTGCTCAAGACGGGACACTCGGTCAGGATTCCGAGTTCCGGGCACTCCGTGGGAACCAGCGGACAGCGCGTGGGCTCCTGCGGACAAACCGTCAGGACTCTCGGGCATTCTGTCAGCGCGTGTGGACACACCGTTTCGCTTTGCGGGCACTCGGTCAGTGAAACAGAACAGATCGTGGGCTCCTGCGGACAGAAAGTCGCTCCTCCCGGGCACTCCGTGGGAACCCTGGGGCAGTGCGTTTCTTCAGCCGGACACTCGGTTTCCGCACGAGGACACTGGGTCGGCACCATTGGACAATAGGTGACAATGCCGATGTTCACGCACTCTGTAGGCACCTGCGGACAGCGAGTATCATCGGCGGGACAGTGCGTTGGACGCCGAGGGCATTCGGTTTCGACCTTCGGACAGGACGTTTCCTCACGCGGGCATACGGTCAATTCGGCCGGACACCACGTTTCCTCCCGAGGACAGAAGGTCTCGCCGACCGGGCATTCGGTGGGAATCCGGGGGCAGTGCGTCTGATCGATCGGACAGAATGTCTCATGTGAGGGACACTGGGTCAGATTGCTCGGACATTGCGTATGAGCAATCACGCAGACGGTGGGTTCCAACGGACAAGCCGTCTGGTCTCGCGGGCATGTCGTCCAATCTCTCGGGCAGTACGTTTCCACTGCGGGGCAGATCGTGCGATTCACCGGGCATTGCGTGGGATCCGCAACCACCGTGCATTCGGTGGGAACGCGAGGGCACTCCGTTGCGATTCGAGGGCACTCGGTGAGAACGGCAGGACAGAAGGTCTTCTGCTGGGGACATTCGGTGAGTCCCTGCGGACATTCTGTGGGTCCGCCCGGACATTGCGTCATGACCTTCGGGCAGGCGGTGGGTTCCGCGGGGCAGCGCGTCTCCTCACGAGGACAGGCTGTTTCATCCCGGGGACAATGCGTGGCAACCGCTGGGCAGATAGTCTGAATAGCCGGGCAGTCTGTGAGGTGTGTGGGGTCGATCGGGCAAACCGTCGGCTCCGGCGGGCATTGTGTTTCCGCGCGGGGGCAATGCGTGGGACGTACGGGGCAGACCGTATCGTGCGCCGGGCATTGGGTGAAGACCCCGATCTGGACGCACTCTGTCGGAATCATCGGACAATGCGTTTCGCGTTCCGGACATCGCGTCAAGGCACGTGGGCACTCGGTTTCCACGCGGGGACAGAAGGTTTCTTCGGCCGGGCAAACCGTTTCATCCCGCGGACAATGCGTCGGAACTCGCGGACATTCAGTCAGGTTGCGCGGACATTCCGTGGGCTCCACGGGGCATTCGGTGGGACCGGACGGACACTGGGTCTCCTCCCGGGGACAAACTGTCGCTGCCGCCGGGCAGTGCGTAAGCACACGCGGGCAGCTGGTATGCTCCACCGGGCATTCAGTTTCCCCGGTTGGGCACTGCGTCATCACCTTCGGGCAGAATGTGGGCTCCGCCGGACAGTGTGTTTCCCGCTGCGGGCATTCGGTCAGAACCAATGGACACTGCGTTGCAACCGGATCCAGCGGGCAAACGGTATGGAACGAAGGACACTGGGTACTCTCAGCGGGGCAGCGCGTCTCCTCTTCCGGACAGTGCGTGGGCAAGCGAGGACAGGTCGTGATCTGGATCGGACATTCCGTCTCCTGCGGGTGCGCCGGACAGGTGGTGGGGATGCGCGGGCACTGTGTGAATTCGACCGGGCACAACGTCGCGACCGGACAATGTGTCGGAATTATCGGGCAATGCGTAGGCTCCGACAGGCAAATCGTCGGGTCCGCCGGGCACTGCGTATGCACGGCCGGGCAGTGGGTGGGATGCTGGCTTGGGCATACCGTCGCGTTATTCGGACACTCGGTGTGCACGATCGGGCAATGGGTGGGCTCGGTAGAGATCGGGCATTCGGTTAGAACACCGTGACAGAGCGTGGGGGTTCTTGGACAGAACGTGTGTGCTGACAGGCATTCGGTCGGATTCGCCGGACATTGGGTGTGATTGACGGGGCAAATCGTCGGATGCTCGTTCGGCGCACATTGTGTTGCCTCGATGGGACAGTGTGTGGGTCGAACCGGACAGCGCGTCAGTTCCGAGAAACAATGCGTCGGCAAACGCGGGCACTGCGTGATCGAGATGTCGACCGGGCAATGCGTGGGGAGTTGCACACACTGAGTCGCCGTTCCGGGGCAGACCGTAATGTGGGAGGGACACGCCGTAGGATGCGCGGGAAATATCGTTGGCCGTAATTCCGCCTCGATTTCCACGATTCGAAGCATCATGCCATTCGGCGCGGGATCGGGAATGTCTATATAACAGACATTCAGTCCGTCGTGGTAGTGGTGCGAAAAACTGTGAATCGGAACCCACACTTCACCGCCGTCAGCGCTATATTCGGGACAGTAATCACCCGGTCCTTCGGAGTTGAATTCAACTCGAATTTTCGAGGATTTCGAAACATCGTGCACTTTCGCCGCCACGGCGTCGCCGGAAACAAGGCCCGGAATCTGACCGCTGAGCCAGAAAATTCCGGCAAGAGAAAAAGTGGTGAGCAAAAGAGTGCGGAAGGCAAGCCGCCGGGAATGAGTCAAACGATCAGCTAAGGACATGGTTCATCTCCGTTGCAGTAGTTTGCTCCCGACAAACCGCCGCAAATTTATTACCGTTACCCTTAACCGCCCCAAAGATTACGGAAATCAGGCACGGCGATCAAGGGGAATCAGCGATTATGTGCATTCTGTTAGATTTCGCAGGCAAACCAGGAGAAACTGACGGGAAAGTGAGTCCGGGGAAACACCGGGGTCAGTGCGACTGTACGTGGGATCGGTTCCATGGAAATTCGCCAGGAGACCAGCGCGGCGTTGAATGCAGTACTCGACGGGGGCATCAATTTCATCGATACGGCGCCCGATTTCGGATGGAGCAAGGAGCGGACCGGCAGATTCATTTCACGTCGATGGGATGAGTATTGCCTTGCTCAGAATCGCGGTTGCAACATTCCAACAATATTCTTCCGCGAATTTGACGCTTCGGGCAGACTAACCACGTGCATCGCACCAAACGTATCCTGGTTGTCGAGGACGAGCAGTCCATCGCCGACATTGTCGTGTACGCCTTGGAGTCCGAAGGGTTTCAAACAGATACCGCCCTGGACGGAGAAGCCGGACTCCGACTTTTCCAGGCGCAGGAGCCTGCCCTGGTCGTTCTCGACCTGAACCTCCCGAAACTGCCGGGCAAAGAACTGTTCAGGACCATGCGAAAAATGTGCTCGCGTGTCCCCGTGATCATGCTGACGTCCAGTAGCGATGAAGTGGACCGGATTCTCGGTCTTGAACTTGGGGCGGACGATTACGTGACCAAGCCTTTCAGTCCCCGTGAGCTGGCGGCCCGCGCCAAGGCGGTCCTCCGCCGGACCGAGGGACCCGCCCCGCCGGAACCCTCGCCTACGCTTCACGGACCGATTTCGCTACACGAGGCGCATTTCGAGTTCAGATATTTTGGAGAGCGGTTGCAGTTGACGCGGCCGGAATTCGGACTGATGCGGGAACTCTTGAAGAGCCCGGCCCGCCTGTTCACGCGAGACATGCTGATCGATCGGATCTACGACGAGAACCATCCGGTTACAGAACGAACGGTCGACGCCTACGTGAAAAGATTGCGCAAAAAATTCGCCACGATCCGGCCCGATGTCGATCCCATCGAGACCGTGTACGGCGTAGGGTACAAGCTCAGACATGGGCTGGAAGAGCTTTCGTGAACAGCATTCGCTGGAAGTTGATGCTGGTGACGCTCGTCCTGGTGTTTGTTCCTGTATATTTCCTGAATCGGTACTCGATCGCCACCTTCGACCGGTTCACCAGCAGGATCTGGGAAGACCAGATGATCAGTACCGCGCGCATGGTCGGAGAATTGGTGGTGCGTTCGATTGATTCGGACGGACTTCGCAGCGAGGTGCTGCATGACGTAAGCGGGGCGTTCAGCAAGGAGACGGGCATGCACATCCGGCTCCTGGATGCTTCCGGTGCGCTGTTATACGATTCCGCAAAAGAGATTGCGCCGGGAACCCTGTTCACACAACACCCGGAAGTGAAGGTGGCCCTGACCGGGGAATACAAGGCCCGATGGCAGCTAACCGACGATCGGAGTTACGTCTACTTTCACAGTGCGGAGCCGGTACTCATGGACCAGGCGGTTATGGGGGTGGTGTACATATCCCGTCACACCGGACCTATTACCGGGGCGCTGAAGCGAATCTCCGCAAACCAGAACCTTGCCACCTACATTGCGTTGGCGGTTGCCGCGTGTGTGGCGGTGCTGGTATCTCACACCCTGACTCGCCGGCTTCGCAAGCTGACCCGGGCGGCCACAGCGTATGCCCAGGGGGATGCTGAGATGCCGGTGAAGGTAGGCGGCCACGATGAAATCGGCGAATTGGCCGAGGCTTTCAACCGGATGGCATCCGAAATCGATCGAAGAAATCGTGCAAACAAGGAGTTCATGTCCATCACTGTCCATGAACTCAAGACTCCCATAACCGCGATTCGCGGCGCTGCCGAACTTCTGGAGCAGGGCGCCGCGGAGCAGGCCGCATCACGTGATAAATTTCTGAACAATATTCGCCATGAAGCGCAGCGTCTCGATCGCCTGGTCAGCGAATTGAACGAGATCGCACGCCTGGATCTTGAATCATTTCACGAATCACGAGAGCGGATGGATTACGTTCAGCTTGTACGGGATATCACGAACCGGCTCGAACCCGTTTTCGATGATGAGCGGGCAAAACTCATCCTGGATCTGCCGGAAAAAGAAATCCACGCGGAAGTCATTGCAGCACGAATCGAGCAGGTCATCGCAAACCTCCTTGAAAACGCGTTCCGGTACACGCGTTCGGACGGCACGGTGGAGATCATCGTTCGAGAGCAGGAGGATGGGACGGTCCTTACCCGTGTCCGCGACAACGGCGCCGGGATCCCCGCGGAGAATCTCCCGAAGGTTTTTGACAGATTCTTTACCACGGAGCCAAGGGATCAGCCCCGCGAGTACGGAAGCGGACTCGGCCTCGCCATCGCCAGAAGCATCGTGGAGAATCACCAGGGAGATATTCGGGTAACGAGCAACGGTGTCGATTACACGGAGTTCACGTTTCGAATTCCGGTTGTAAGCACGTAGCGTCACTCCGAGACAATGATCCGATAGAGCTTGTTGCTGTCGAAGCCACTCGGGTCGTAGGTTGTTTCGATCTGACCGAGGCCGTGGATCGTGAAAGCCTTGTTGAACCATTCCACCAGGTTGGTCGAGGACTGCAACACGTAGTCCGTTCCGGCTTCGCTTTCGAATTCGAGACAAACCGTGCCGACGACCACGATGTTGGTGTAGGCGACCTCGGCCGGCGGCGCCAAACTCAGGGAGACGGTCTGATTCAGGGCGACGTCGTTTGCTACGGTTGTAAAGGCGCCTCCGGATCCCAGCCATGTGACCTCGATATCGACCGGAGCGTTGTGACTGCCCAGCCCGAAATGAAGGGTCATGTCATTCTGATTGCCCTCGCCCGTGCCTGCCTCGACCTGCCGTGTGAGAATGGTGCCGCTGCCTACGTCGATTCTCGCCTGCGATCCGATGGCCGCCCGATTGACGGTGGTTCCGTTTCCGGTCAGGTGAACTTTGAGCCAATGGTTGCTTATCGGACTATTGTTCACGAACAACTTTCCATCGGTGACCAGGTCCAGATCCCCGTCGTTGTCGAAGTCCGCCCAGGCTGCCTGCCATGAGGTGTCACCTCCGCCCAACCCCTCCAGGTCGGTCACGTCCGTGAAACTCCACTTGCCTTCATTGCGATACAGTCGCGGCGCGTCCGAAGCGGACAATACGGTAAAATAGAGGTCCAGATCCCCGTCGTTGTCATAGTCGGCCAGGGAAGGAGATCCATGGGTTTCCTGCCAATCGGGTACATCCAGGATCCACTCCGGAACAAAATGCCAGTCGTCGGCGGGATTTGGATTTCCGGGCCCCTGGTTGCGATACAAAGTGGCATCTTCTCCCCGGCGGTTGTCGTGGTGATTGAAATTTCCCGCGAACAGGTCGAAGTGACCATCGTTATTCACATCACCCCAGCATGAGCCCACGGTGTGCGCGTAGGACTGCAGGGCCGGCGCCACGGGCGGGGAGTTCCCCTGGATACCGAAAAGAGCGCCCTGATCCGTAAAAGTTCCGGATCCGTCGTTGACCCACAGCGGGTTGGGCTGCAGGCGGTAATTGGAAACGTAGATGTCCACGTCCCCGTCTTCGTCCCAATCGCAGGAGGTCACTCCGCGCGCCTGCCGGGAATTCCTGTCGGCCTGCTTCGTAAATGTGCCGTCCTGGTTGTTAAAGACCAGGGCATCGTCAAAAAACGCGACCGATCCTTCATTCTCGAATCCGCCAATGTAAATGTCTACGAAACCATTGCCGGTGTAATCCGCCCAGGTTGCGCCCCGGCTATAAGTGAAGTTGTTATTGGACCAGGTCATGGGTACGGCGGGAAAGGGAACGGACACGAACGAAGTGGTGTTGGACGTACTTTCGTTGTGGTAGAGGATGTTGTGATTAAAATGATAGATGTCCAATTTCCCGTCGTTGTCGTAATCGCCCCATACGGACGCTCCGGGATTGAAAACGGTCGAAAACGTGTAGCCCGGGGGACCGCTGTTGCGCCAGAGAACGCCTTCCGAAATCATGTCGACGTTCCCATCGTTGTTGTAGTCTCCCCACGCGATATCGCCCACGTCGACTTCGGTCATTCCGGGAGCATGTACGGCAGTTTCGTTCGAGAATCGTATGGGAATCGGATCCCCGACCGACGCCTCCCACACGCCGCCGTTGCCGACCACGATCAGATTTCCCCCATCGTTAAAAATGCTCGTGTATCCCCGCGAGGGGTCGTTCAGGCTCACGTTGTTCTGAAGTTCGTACGTATCCCCACTCAAATCGTAATGAAAAACATGCGCGTGATCGCCCACAAACCAGGCATCGCCCGCGGCATCCACGACGACATCCCGCGCGGCGGCAAACGCTTGCCACTGGTACACAATATCGACAAACGTCGTGCCCGGGCCATCGAGTTTCCACGCTTCTCCGCCGGTGCCGCAGGCGTAGGTATGTCCGCCGTTTTCAGCTATGGCCTGCACGAACGACCCGGGTGTCGTGTAGCCGGGCGTGACGTCGTAGGAGGCACCGTCCCAGTGTTCCATGTAGCTTTGGCCATCATTGCCTCCGACCCAGATGTCGTCGATGGCGTTGGCGAGCAGCCCGACCGTCGTGCCCCCATTGCCACCGGCGATCGTGGTCCAGACCGAACCTCCATTGGTGGATTGCCGGATCGCGCCGCCCCCGCCAAGGGCCACAATGTTGGACGCATCTATCGCGGCAATGTTCTTCACTTCCTGGCCGAGACCGGCGGCGACGCCGGACCAGTTCACTCCGTCATAGTGATGCACACCACTATTCCCCCCTGCCCAGATGTCCGACGCGCCGGTCCCATCAATGGTGTTGAGAAAGGAGACGCCGGTGATGTTCAGATTGGTCCAGACGCCCCCGCTTCGTTTCCAGGCAGAGCCGTCCAGGCCAACCCTGGCATATCCCGACACGTACACGTCGCCCCCGATGACCCGGACATCGGTGAATTGATAGGTCGCGTCATCCGGGGCAGACAGGTCCTCCACCCAATTGAGTTGAATCGCCTGGGCGGATGCAAAGGAGAGCAGCAAAGCAACGACTGCGGTTACGTGTGTTCGGCTCATAAACAACTCGATGCTTTCTCAAATCTTGCGGGAATCCATTAGCCCCCTCCGGCTTCATGCCGGTGGAGCGTGGGATTGTGCACTACATGAGTAACCGGTCGGCCCACCGCCCCATCTAGTGCATAATCACTCGCTCCACCGGGCGGAGCCCGACGGAGCCACGAAGGGCGAAGTCGCGGCGGAGCTCGGTGGGGGCGCATTTTTTCAAGACAGGTTGAGTTTGAGAATCAATCCGTGACGAGAATTCGATAGGATTTGTCGGCGGCGGATCCACTCGAATCGATGGCGGTCTCCGTCTGACCCAGTCCGTGGATCGTGAAACTCTTGCTCGACCACGTCACCAGGTTGGTGGAGCACTGCAACACATAGTTTGACCCCAACACACTCTCGAACTCCAGGGCGACGGCACCAGAGACGGCCACGTTGCTGGAAGTAGCCAGGGGCGGCGGCTCGATTTCCGCCTCCCACACACCACCGTTGCCCACCACGATTAAATTGCGGTCGCTGCTGAATATATCGATGCTGGTGTATTCGTTCGTGGACGCGTTGAGCGTCACATCATTCTGCAAATCATAGACACCCGCCCCGAGATCGTAATGAATGACATGCGCGCGGTCCCCTACAAACCAGGCATCGCCCGAAGGATCGACAACGACATCCCGTGCACTGGCAAACCCCTTCCACAAATACACGATATCAACAAAATTCGTACCCGACGCATCCAACTTCCATGCCTCGCCGCCGGTGCCGCAGGCATAGGTATTGGTTCCGTTCCGGGCGATGGCCTGGACAAATGAGCCGGGGGACGTATACCCGGGCGTAACATCGTAACTTCCGCCGTCCCAGTGCTCCATATAGCTCTGTCCGTCATTGCCGCCGATCCAGATGTCATTGGTGGCACCGGCAAACAAACCCACCGTGGTGCCACCGTTCCCCCCGGCGATCGTCGACCAGGTTGCTCCTCCATTTGCGGTCTGCCGGATCGAACCTCCGGCACCAAGCGCAACGATGTTGGATGCATCTATGGCGACGATGTTTTTTACTTCCTGACCGACTCCGGCGGCAACGGGCGACCAGGAGCCTCCATCATAGTGATGCACGCCGCTGTTTCCGCCCACCCAGAGATCCGAACCACTGGTGCCATGAATGGTGTTGATGAAGGAAACGTTGGGGATATTGAGATCCGTCCAGACTACGCCGCTTCGTTTCCAGACAAATCCAACCAGCCCAACCCGGGCGTAGCCCGACATGTAGACATCGCCGTCGATGACTTGGACATCTGTAAACTGGTACGTCACATCGTCAGGGGCGGTACGATCCTCCGCCCAGGCCAATTGGTCTGCACGAGCCGATGTGGCCGCAACAAGCAGCGCGCTGACTGAAAAAACAAAGAGTCGCTTCATTGTACCTGCTTCCTTACTCCGCGATTATGATCCGGTAGGTTTTGTTGCTGTCGTAACCGTTCGGATCGAACGTTACTTCATCGGGAATGCCCTGGCCGTGGATCGTAAAGTTCTTGCTCGAGTACGTGGCGCCGTTGGTTGAGCATTGCAGCACGTAGTTCGTTCCCAGTTCGCTCGCAAACTGGAAGCCGATCGTATCGCCGACGGTAATGTTGGAGAAAGCAACCTGGAAAGGAACCACGACGGGAAGTGCCGCTTCCCACACCCCATCGGAACCGACGACAATCAGATTGGCGTTGTTGTTGTGGATCCCGATGCTGGTGTAGACGTCGCCCTGCGGGGCCGAAACCGTGGTCACGTCATTCTGAAGATCGTACACCCCGGTCTCCCGATCATAATGGAAGACATGAGATCTGTTCCCGACAAACCAGGCATCGCCTGAAACATCCACGACGACGTCGCGCGCGCTGGCAAAGGCTTGCCACTGGTACACGATATCCACGAAGTTCGTGCCCGATGCATCAAGTTTCCATGCTTCGCCGCCGGTGCCGCAGGCATAGGTATGTGCGCCGTTCTGGAATATGGCCTGGACGAAGGAGCCGGGGGTCGTATAGCCGGGCGTGATGTCATAACTAGCGCCGTTCCAGTGTTCCATATAGCTTTGGCCGTCGTTTCCGCCGATCCAGATGTCGTCGGCTGCGTTGGCCAGAAGACCGACAGTGGTTCCCATGTTTCCGCCCACGATGCTGGACCAGGTCGAACCACCATTCGCGGTCTGCCGGATCGAGCCGGCCGCGCCGAGGGCAACAATGTTGGATGCATCGATCGCGACAATGTTCTTCACTTCCTGGCCGACGCCGGCAGATACGCCCGACCAGGTTGCCCCGTCGTATTGATGCACACCACTGTTACCGCCCACCCAGAGATCGGAACCGCTGGTACCGTGAATCGTGTTGATGAATGAGACGCCGGATATGTTCATGTCGGACCAGACGCCGCCAACCCGTTTCCAGACGAATCCCGCCAACCCGGATCTCGCATACCCCGACATATAGACGTCGCTGCCGATAACATGCACGTCGGTAAACTGGTAGGTCGCACCGTCGGGCGCGGCAAGATCCTCCGTCCAGGTTAATTGGTCCGCCCGTACCGATGTCATCGGAACCAGCAGGGCTACTGCGCAGGTTGCCATCAAGCGATTCATCATTTTCATACCTCTCTGTCCTGCTCTCCACAAATCCCGGGGGAGGTTGTAAGAAACGAATTGTGAATGCACAGTTTCCGATTCCGAAAAACAAGATGTCCTGCTCTTCGAGTAAAGTGGTTGAACGCCGGCGGAAAACCGGCTTTCAACCAATCTCAGTCTTTTAAACTTAAGCGCGGATCCGGCGGCGCAGCGTCAGTCCGAGACCGCCCATCGCCAGCAGGACGAACGTTCCCGGCTCGGGCACGAAGGGGCTCGCTTCGTCGCTGACCCGGATGTTGTCCCAGTTGCTGGTGTGCTGGGTGCTGGTATGGTATGAAGTGAGGAGTTCGATTCCGGTAATCGAGGTTCCCCCCCGTGACATCGTGCCGGTAAGCACGGCCGGCGCCTGGGCGCCCTCGGGCAGGCCGAAATCCGGGTCCACCCACATGGTATAGGACGCAGTGCCGCTGCCGGTGGGCTCAAGTTTCACCGCCACGGTCGACCACACGTCGTCCGGAATATCCGTGGTGGAGAAATCGTAGAACCCACAGCATGTGCTTACCAGGGCGGAGTATTTCGTATTGCCGCCCGGGTCATTTTCGCGCCCGTAGCCGCCTCCATCGCTCGGTGTGCCCATCAAGTTGAGAACATCGAAGGAGTTCCCGATGTTGGCGTCGAAATCGATCTTCATATCGAAGGACAGCCAGATGTCCGGCGCGCCCCCGGTGATCGACATCGGGGAGGCGAATAATCGCCGGTTCGAGACAGGATAACTTCCCGTCTGGCTGAAGGCGGACTTGGTGCCGTCCACAACCATCTCATTGACGCCTGCAACGTTGACCCACCCGGCCGCCCAGCCGCCGCCGGCGCTGCCTTGCCCGGACAGGCCTCCGACACTTAGGCTCTCGAAATCTTCGGTCGCAGTTGTTGCATGTGCGGTCCATGCGAACAACGCGGTGATCATCGCTATACTTATTACTTTCTTCATCGGACTCCTCTCCGGTTGTACGGATTCTGTTTTGTTCAACAATTCCGTCCTGCTGTTTCTGCTCACTTTACTTCTCTTTACCGGGCAACACACATTGCCCCGTGCTTTTGCTAAAAAAGATTACGCGCGGGCGCATCGACATTCACGTACCACCAGGCGATGTAGGTGCCAATATCGTTCGGATCAACGGTTGGGCGCGATGACACGAGGTGCCCGTCCAGAAAGACTCTTACGTCGATACCCATGTGCAGGATCGGCTGCGGAAAACAGTAATGATCCATCGTGTATACGGCGGTGGGTCGAGCTACACTGCCCAAATCTATCGGTTTCCGGTATCGATCGTCCAAATCGGTCACACCGGTATAGCGAGGATGGGGGGAAAACAGGTAGGGATTCGCTCCATACGAAGTATCGTACGACGGAAAAGGTGTGGCATTGCCCGGAGGCCTAAAATTGATATTCTGATCCCGATATCCGGTATAATGCATGGGCGGGGGCGCACCCCGTTGTCCCCGGTCGGAAGGACAGTCCCAAACTTTGCTGGTTACGGGCACGTAGGACTCCAATGCGGCGACCAACCCGATTCCAGTCCAGGTGGAATCAAGCGGACTCCCGTTCGGCCGTTGGTAAGTCGGCAGATTTCCTTCATGGTCCACGGTGTGCATCTGAATTCCCAACCCGGTTTGCTTCAGGTTACTGAGACACAAGGTAACCATGGCCTTGTTCCGCGCACTGTGCAATGAGGGCAAGAGCAAGGCCGCCAGGATGGAAATGATAGCGATCACAACCAACAATTCAATGAGGGTAAAGGCACGATACCCCTTGCCGTAGCCTGTAGATTTCGGACTCATAACAGCTGACAATTTATGAACGATATTTACCTCATGAAATTAAAGGCCATTTCGAACCTAATTGCAAGGTTTTCTCTTCTTTTTCGTGTGGGGGGGGGGCGAAGGAAACGGCTCGAAATGGCACGGAATTAGGCGATTTTTACTGGACTTCTACGACGCTGTAGGTCCCTTGAGTCTGGCCGATTCGTGCTGGGTCCGTATCCATGAACGTAGTGAGAGTGCCGGCGGCAATGTTGGTTGAAACGGGGGTCCAGACCGGGGGCGTCAACGTGGGAGTGTGCCGGAGGATGTAGGTTGTATCGGGCATGCTCACCCAGCTTACCAGCATGTCGCTGGAGGTGCGCGTTACGTCGGCAACGATGAACACTGCGTTCGTATCCAGTTCGAGCAAGCCCTTGGGTGTCAGGTCTCTCCCCACGAATCCGGGGAAATCGGGTGCGTAGCGCTCCGCGCGAAATACGGCATTGCCAAGAGGAAGCTGGCCCTGCCCGACCGGACCGTTTCCGGTGACCGGATTGATGTAGTGCCAGACCAGGTTGCTGGTGGCGGTTACCTCGATAAATCGACCCGGAAAACCTTCACAAATGAGCGTATTTCCGTTGGGCTGCCGATCGGCGCCGGAAATCCCTCCGCTGAAAAGGTCTTCGGGCGGCGTCGCCGTGTAGATCCACGAAGGTGCGGAGGGACCATATGCAGTACCGGGGACAAGGGTGTAGTTTCCATTGGTATCGACCGGTGTCACCAGTTCCTCGACAGTGCTGAAGAAACCTTCGGGCCGCCCGCTGCCGTTGTTATACACCAGGATATTACCCTCGCCCGGCAAACCGGCTCGGATCCAATGCGTCCCGTGCTGTCCGAAGAACTGCTGATTCGTGGCGGTCCCTGCCCGATAGGTGAGGGGGTTACCCCACCGATAGAGTAAATCGCCTCCGCGCCCGCTGTTGCCTCCCGTATGACCGGCTGCCTCCGAAGTCGTGGTGCTGTGATCGATGATCCAGATTTCGTTAAACCGGGGGATGCACAGCATGATCTGGTCGAGCGATTCGTTGTAGTCGATGGCGTTGCAATGAAGCCAATCCACCCTCCCGTCCTGCCGGACGTAATTGAGATCGACCAACTCCGGATGATCATCGACAACGTCAAAATTCGCCTTGGTGTTGTCGAAGTCCTGGACGAGGTGATCCCACACATGCCACTCCCACACAATGGCCGGAGTGTTGGTGCCGTCGGGTTGAATTTCGATGACGTGTTCCGGCCACAGATCCACCTGAACGAGCAGGCCCGGATCCCGACCCGCAGCAATCGCTTCGGCATTCGTTTTCAGTTCCCAGGCGATGATCAGCACGTTCCCGTTGGGCATGACGGCAATATCGTGATGCGACCGCCGGGTGGAATCCGAGTAGAGAAATTCCCAGAGTTTGTTTCCGTCCCAATCGTATTCCTCCACCAGGCCGGCGTCGCCTCCCGCGAGGAAATTTGTACTGCCCGGGTCGGCGGTTCGCACCAGGTTTCCGTTGCTGCGCAGGTACTGTGAATTTCCCGGCACATGATCCGCAGTCCAGCGATGAATGAGCTGTCCCTCATTATCGATGAGGTACGTGTTGGAGTAGGCGATGCCGGAGAACAGGGTGTATCCGGGCGACGAGTTCGTGGTGTTGAGCAGAACGCCGACGGTTTGTGCCTGGCCGGGGTAACCCGAGCTGAAAAGCCCAAAGGCGACCAGCAACAGAGCATGCATTGAAATTCGCCCTCGCAGCACTCTGTAGAGAACGTTCACAACACATGAGTGTGAAGCAAGACGGCACCAATGTCAAGCCTGCGGGTGGACGGGTCACCGCGGAGGTAAACGCGTCAAGCGTTGTCGACAGCAGTCGACAGCAATCGATTGCAATCGACTGCAATCGGCTGCAATCGGCCGGCAGCGAGAATTATCCCTCGTTCGAAACGATTCGGATTGCGATTATGACAACGATTTGGATACACCACGTTCTGTGACTCCGCCAATCCACGTCGAGGCGCATGCTCGGTTCCTGAAGGACATGCTCGAACTACAGTTGTGGTACGTGATTCACGTTGTCCGATCCGAAGGCTCGGATTTCATCGAAACGATCACTCGACGCACCCAAATCTACTCCTTCAGCGCCACCTCGATCGGCCATCTGCCCGCGCGCGAGAATCCGGAATGGCTCGCGCTGGCGGAGGCGCTTCGAAGTCGGTGGCAGGAATTGGGCGACGTCAAGTTTCTTGATTCTCTCTGGTCCCTGTTGGAACCACACATCGCGCCGGGAATTTCCGGCCAACTGAAGAAAGAGAGAGAAGCGCTCCAACAATCGGATTGTGGGTTTTCCCACGAATACCACCCCGAATATTTCGGTCCGGAAGAGCCGGATCTCCTGACCCTGCATTTCAGGAACTACTTTGTTCCGGATTCCCCATTTCGCCATCGGCAGGAACTCGTCGAAGGATTGCTTCGGATCCTCGACAAAATTCCGGAAGAGTGTCGTGAGGTCAACGATGTTCAATGCGGAACCTGGCTAAACAACGTTGTTCCGTTTCTTGATCTATTTCCGGAGGCGTGGAAGAAGAGCTCGCAGAGCGTACCGATGGACGGAAGTTTCGGATGGTGGGGCCAGTTCGTGGATCGAGCGGAGCAGTTTCACAAAAGAAACGCGGCTGCGTTCAAGCGAACCGGAGAGTTCCTGTTTCCGAACCGGGTTTGTACCTGTGCTGTAGATGATCTTCGAGACCATCTGGAGAGCGGCGGAAAATGAAGATCAATCGTTTTCGGTCGAAATACGAAAGATGGTCGTATCGACCGGCACGGGATTTGTGAAAGTGACTCCAACCGTGTTCGCGGTAATGATTCCCGCCCCCGAGTAGTCCATCGCATTCGTGCTGCTTTCTACCTGGTAGGTGCGGCCGACGACGCACGGCCAGTTCAAGGCGATTTCGCCTCCGTTGAGTTCGATCTCGACTTCGAACGGCGGATGAGGTTGCGCTTTTCCGTCGTAATACTGGACGGCAAGATCGTAGCAGGCGATGCCGATGGTCGATCCGAGAATCCGGCCGTGGTAGTCGTCCGCATCGATATGAATTCCTCCCCAGAGCCTCGAAATGCCCGCCTCGTCTGCCGCGTCGAAGTAGGTTGCCCACTGGAGTCGGACTTCCTGGCTGGGCCCGTACTCGAAGGCCAGGCCCGTGCCCTGCGGGACCACGCGCTCGCCCAATCCGCCGGGAAAATACTCACTTCCCGTAAAGAGGGCCAGGAATTCCGCGCCGGCCCGGCTGAACGTGCTGTGACCCGAAAGATATCCGGCAAAGGGTGGCGTCACGAAGGTCACCTTCTGATAGGTGTTCCAGTGCGAAGCGAGGATCCACTCGACACCACTGAAATCGTTGGTAGGGTCTGACGGTCCCCCGGGCCAGGCGTAAACCGCCATTTTTCCGATCGCATTGGAGATCCCGCCCACGCCAAATTGTTCAACCGCGAGATCATGGTGATGCTCGCCCACCTGGATGCTATCGCTCGTGATGACTTCCACCAGGCCGGTGACTATCGGCAATCCTTCCGGGTCATAAGACAATCCGGAGGGGTCCGAGCTCTGCCCTTTTTGCCCCATGAATCGAATTAGCGAAATCGGGCGGGATGAGTCGTAGATCCCCTTATGGTTCCAGGCCGCAACTGCGGCGTCGTGCATGGCAGCGTTCATACCGAAGTATGTCTTCACGTCCCACTCCAAATCGCTGACGATCGGGCCGACGCCCCCGATGCGCTTCACCGTTGTCGTCTGGTCGGACACGTAATTCGCCAGGACGTTCCAGTGCCCGGGCGGTGTCTCCGAGTCGGGTCCGTCCGCCCAGAATTCCGCGACCACCCGTCCGAAATCGGCCCGGTTCATTACGTTTGATTCGTACGGCAAACCTGTGACCGGATTCAGCGAATAACCCGTGCCATCGTTGTTTCCGAGCGAATTATTGCCATAGTTTCCCGGGGAGTAATCGAAGAACACGCCATCATCCGGGTCCAACTTGCTGCTGAACTCTACGACCCGAAGCACTTCCTGCTTCAATGTCTCGTCCGACTCGCCTCCCAGCAGGGGTTGCGGACCACGATCCAGGTATACGTCGTCGGGGTCCATGCGAAGGAGACAGAATGGGGTTACCTTACCCCAGTGCGGCCCGATGAATGTCTGGATCAGTTCGGCGATGATCCCGTTCTGGGTGATGGCAAAATCGAATGCAAGCGGTTGCCACCGGTTCGGATCCACCATGGTGGTCCCGGGAAGCTTGATGATGAGAGGCTCGTTGACAGGAGTATACCCGATCGTGTTCGTGTAATTATTCGCTTGGTTGGAGCCGTCGGCATCACCAAACGCAATCACCGCGGCGGCAATGCGATTTCCCACCTCGCTGGGGTCCGAACCCACGGTCGAGGTCAGGTTCGTATCATACCCGAGCGTGGCCATGCGTGCAGAGAGGGAGGCCAGCGTCGTAGAAGGGTTAACGGATAATGCATATCGATTCGTCAGCACGCGGTACGCAGCGAAGCTGATGGCTTCGTTGCGAGCATCCTCAACATTTCCGACCGCAATCTCCTTATTGGTGTAGATGAATCCGGTTGTGAACTCATCGTACGTCGCCCATGCATCGTACATGGCGACGGATGCGTGAAAGAGGTTACGTGCGTGCACCGGAGGCCTCGGCAAATCAATGCGAATCGCATCAAGGATTTCTTCATCCCACTGTCGCGCGACTGAATGCTGCGCCATGGCCGCTGTTTGCGGCAACCCGCCCCAGACCAGCCACCCGGCCACAATTAAAACGGCTCTACGGGCCAAGCTGTTTGTCACTTCTCTGATCATATTTCCACGCAATACAGACGTACCTCCACGGCAAGTTACCCGCCCTATTACCCTAGGATAGATTTGCGTGATAATCAACTAAAATTATCCGGCCGCGGAATCCCGTGTACTACGAGACAGAGGAAACGGAGCGTCGACTCAGCTACCCGCCGGCGCGCAATTCCAGAAAAACCGCGTCCTCGGATTCCAGGTGCAAGTGGACTTTCGAGCCGTCCAACTGTGCGTCGGCGGTGGATCGGTCGCCCTTGCGGTATAGTCTCTTCATTCCTCTCACCTCGGGCGCGAGTGCGGCGAGATCTACGATGGGCGAAACGCTGCCCCTCGAATAATTGATCGCTCCGATTACGATTCTGTCTCCATGCTGAAAAACTTTGAGGGCCAGTTGCGAATTCGCAGGCACCCCGGTCATCCCAACCCGGCCATTCACGTCTTCACCGTCCAGGATGACGTCTTCGATTTTCGCCGCCAGGTGAGAAAGCCGCGTAAGCCTGTGCCAGTACATCGCATCCCACGGCCCAAGCCCGATATAGAATCCGTACCCCTGTGCCCCACCCGCCAGACAGGCCAGCACGTTCAGTTCCGTCTGGTCATGCGTATACTTCCTGTTTCCAAGCCAGAGTGTGCCCAGCAACGGCACCACCGGCTTTTCGAGAAGCTTTACCGTATTGTCGACATCCTGGTAGAGGGAGGGGCCGGTGTAATACATCATCGGCCAGTGTTCATCGATCGCGTCGTCCCACAACCGGGGATCCGTGCCATGGTGGGCGATGTACTCCGCTGCCGCTTCCGGATCTCGAGGAATGTGAGCGCTGCACATGATCGCCTTGAACTCCGGATTCTTCTCCTTCACCATTTCGATCCAATGCTTTGCGATCCCGGCATTCTGGTGTAGATGCCATTCCTTGAATTCTTCCTTGTGATTCTGATGAATCAACTCCGGCGTCAGTGTCCCAGCATCGAGCGAGGCGTACTCGGCAAATACCGGCAGGCACCTGGGGCAGCGGTAACAGGCGCGGGTGGTATCCCCCATCTCAAAATCGTTGATCAGCCCGGAAACGGGATAGAAGTCAGCCGCAAGATCGTAGAAACCAAGGGCCTCGACGAACCGTTCGCCCCGTTGGGCGCAGTAGGTCAGGCACGCTACGCCCGACGAGTTGATTTTTCCGTCTTTGTAGGCCCAATAGGATTTATCCTCCGGATCGGTCAGGAACATGGTCGCATATATCGCGGGCTGCCCGGCCTGGTAGGTTGTAATGCCTTCGCTGTTCAAGAGCTGGTACACTTTCCTGATTCGCGGGGTCACCCATCCGGAACTGTTGTAGGTGTTGAAGCCGGCTTTCTTGTAAAGGGCCACAATTCCCGGCAGCAACGGCTCGGGAATTACCGACATGCCGCTCCACACCGTTGTCACCAATCGGCTTGGCGCCGGACCCTTGGGCAGCGCGGGCATGATCTCGTAGTCGACGGACTGCCAGTCGAGCCCGATCTGTTCGCATTGCCAGAAAATCCGTCCCTTGTTCTCTCGCGCCGCCTTCGTCGAAAGGTAAAGATCGATTCCGCTGTTTGAATCGCCGCCCCCGATTTTTTCCCGTAGGCGTTTCCGTAACGTCTCTTTCTCGAGTGGAATTGTGTAGCGGATATAGGGCGATTCGCTCCGGGCGATGTCGGTGGTCCTGATGTCCAGCTTCCGGTCGTGCCAGTATTCCAACTGGGGCCAACTGAAGTACTCGACTGGAGGATCCGGGCGCTCCACATCCCAACCGACCAGGTATCCCGAGACCGCACTCAAATCGAGGTCGGCCGGCAAATCCAGATGGACTTCTATCGGTCCGTCGATCCCATCCACATGTGCCCGGTCGGCGGCAAACGACAGATGCAGGTAGGATGGGTACTCCTTCAGCAGGTAGAGCCGGTTATCGGGAAGAAACTGGCCCGGGAATACCTTGCTCTCGGCACTAGCGAGCAGCTCTTTTTTCGAAAGTTCGACCTCCGTGAAAAAGAACCGATACTCAACGTCCGCTTCGGAGACATGATTCAGAACATTAAAGCCGATGGAGATCGAGCGAATCTTCGACAGGTCAACACCTCGGATACCCTGGAAATCTTTCGCCAGCGAGATTTGAATTCTGTACCACTTCCCGGGAACCTTCCCGAACTCCGGCACCTGTTTCTGCAAATAGGCGGAGGCGCTCTGGCCCATCGTATCGTAGAGCGAAACATGAATGTTTCCGTCTCCGTCACCACCGGCGGTAAACAACCGGTCCCAGGTGACTTCTGGATTCCCCTCGAAATCCAGGCGAATCCACGCGCCGATCGATTTGAGGAGAGTCAGATCCCGCCCGTTGTCCCCAAAGTGGTGGCGCACGCTCTGGCTGCCGACTCCACGACCTTGCCAGGAGAGGATCGGTTGATCCGACAAGGGAGAATCGGGGTCACGCTCGACGTATGCCTCTAGGTCATACTGCGTGCTACCCTCGGGAAACGCCCACTGGGATTCCGTTGCGGGAAGAGGGAAAACGTTCTCCGCAGCCCGGCAAGGTTGTTCGATGATCGGTAACGCACAGATGTACGCTAAAAGAGCGAGCCGAAAGCAGTGCCGCACGGCCAGGTATGCCGCCCCCACCGGGCTTGCCTTGCTCTTTACCCGCATGCCGGAAGAGTTCCAGACCCCACCGAGCTTGCTCGGTGGTGAACGGGATTCTGCACTACGTAAGAATAAAGAGAACATGAAGAGCCCGAGAAGAGCGAAAATTGAGCTTCGCTCGTCCCTCGCTCTATTCGGGCGCCAATTCAGTTTTCTTGGCGGTAGTGCAAAATCACTCGCACCACCGAACAAACTCGGTGGACTCAAATCATCTTCTCCGCTCCCATCCAATCCAGGTTTTCTGCGATCCCTTCCTTGAAGGAGATCACCGGGCTCCAGCCCAGGTCGTCTCTGGCCGCCCGTAGATCGCAGCACATGTGCTGGCAAAGAATGTCGAGTCCCCGTTGCCTGGTGTGTTCGCTGTAGGTATCCAGAATATGTTCCGGCTCGACATGCCTAATATTGGCGGTCACCCCCATGGCTTCCGCAATTTCCTTTACATACTCATTCACGGTCATGGCGAAGGGTCCCGCAATGTTGTAGACCCGGCCGATACTTTCGGGGTGCTCGATCGCGTCGCCGAATGATCGGCCCAGGTCATGAACATGTCCGGCGTGCAGGAGGTAGTTCCCCCACCCCGCGATCGGAATTTCCGCGCCATCACGAAGAAGTTGAAAGAAAAATACGGAACGCCCGCCCCAGCCATCGAGGGGAACATCGCCGGGACCGTAAATACAGGATGCGCGCAAACTGGTGGCGGGAAATCCGGTGCGGCGAAATGCGTTCATCAGCACGTTGTCCTCCCGCAGTTTGCCGTTGAACTGATAGGTTGCATCATGTTCCACCAGGAGTTCGCACTCCCTTGCGGGAATCCGGTTCACGCCGCCATAGACCCCGGCGGAGCCGGTGTGGATAAAGTGCTGTATCTTCTCGTCAAGTAACGGGACGGCGAACTCGAGATCTGCGTCGGTCATGATGGTGTCAATGACGACATCCCACTTTCCGCCGTTCAGGAGATCCGAAAATGCAGCGCGGTCCTTTACATCACAGGTATAGACACGCGATGCGCATTCCGGGGCGGGTCTTGATCCGCGATTCAGCAATTCGACCTGGTGGCCACGTCGGCACAGATCTTCCGCAATATGAATTCCCAGGAATCGGGTCCCGCCAATGACCAGTATTTTCATTTCAAGGATTTGTAATGAGTTGCGCCCACAATGCCTCGATGTCGGATATGTCGAGGATACCCGGCAATCTCGGAATGGCAATGTCATGAAGGTTGGATGTGATCTTCACGACGCCGGAGTGGAACAGATTCTCGACGCTTGCGCCCGCAAAAAATGCCGGCCATCCGAGTGACGAGGTGCTTCGGGCGTCGATGGTTACTTCGAGTCCCGGGTATTGAGCATGGCAGAACTGGGCGACCTGAAGCATATCGAATGCTTGCATGGCCGGCAGCCGGCGGCCCGCGAGCCAGGTCCAGTTGTTGCTGTTCGTCCCGGAGATCTCGCCCACGCCGCGCGGGTCGAAGGTGAGAGCAAAATAGCCGGCGTCATAGGCGTTTTCGAGCACATTCAGGTCCCAGTCGGGCACCATCACCACCCGGTCCGCGGCGTTGGTCTTACCGAACATCTTGCAGGGAATCGAAATTCCAGGTTCGGTTTCAACCAGCCAGAATTCCGCCGACCATTCTGAATGATTCTCTCCACCCGCCGGCGTCGAAATGACCGCAGGCAGCGGATCCGGGAACCCCAGGCAGACTTGAAGCCGACTGCGTGAATCCGCATCGGTCGCGGGCACTGCGGGCCCCACTGCCTTGATCTGAATGTAGATGTCTTCCGTCGTCAGATTATTGCTCGACAACCCGCTGGTAAGTTCCGCGAACGTTTGCTGAATCACTGGAAGTTCAGTGCTCCCCGCGGGAAAAGGCGGTTGCAGATGCTGTTCGACTGCCGCGTACATGGTTTGTCTCTTGTCCTGCTGATAGCCGTGGCCGGTCGAAGATTCGACGAAGCTGGTGACGTTGGAGGCGCCCAGCAAGGTGTATACCTGATCGGCCCAATTGAAAGACCGGAGCCCCTCGGCCAGGGGAAACTCGTTGTTGTCCGTTCCGTCCAGACTGACAATGACCAACAGCGGATTCGGAGCATGCAGTGCGAGCAGGGTTCCGATCTCGGCGGCGCTCCGCATCCCGTACGGCCGCTGATGCCAGTCCCAGTTTCGATTCTTTCGAATCCAGTATTCATAGGTAGTGACCGAACTCACCGGGACCGTGAGTTTGACCCGGGTGTCGATCGCTGAAATGTAGTACGTGCTGTTGCCACCGCCCGATTCACCCGTAAATCCCAGGCGGGCGGCATCTACATCCGGAAGGGATTCCAGCACGTCCAGCGCCCTGACACCGTCGAGGACCTCCAACGAAGTCGGGTTGATGCGGGAATAAAAGAAATTGTCGATCGAGTGGCTGTTACCGCCGCCATAGGGGCTGCCGCCGAACGGATCCGGCCCGGTATTGCGTTCGCCGCAGTCGTAGTAGTCGTAACAAAGAACGATGCATCCTCTTTTCACCAGGTTCACGTTTCGCGCCTGGATGAAATCCGCGGCCTTGCCCCAGGCGTATTCATGACCCTGCGCCGAAACAATTCCCGGCACGGGGTTGGTGATCCCATCCGGAATATAAAGCAGCGCGGAGACAGCATAGCCGGGATAGCTTTCGTACGTGATTTTCTCAATGCGATACCCGGTTTGATTGATCGTACCCTTGTATTGAAGATTCAGGTTCCAGGAGGGTGGTGGCGGGAAAAATCCGGTGAGGCCCAGCAGATCGATCACCTTTGTGCGCAGAGCATCGCGGCCCGCCAGCCATGCGGCTCCACTCGCAGGGAGCGGCAGATCCTGCAGATCGTTTTCAATGAAATTGCTGAGCATGTCGGCACCCACGCCGGGTGCGAGCAAATTGAGATGCTCGAGATCGCGCCAGTCGTTTTCAACAATGTTTGTCAATGACCCTTCCAATTTCCACGCCTCTCCGCCGGTACCCGAAGCGTAAATGTTCGTGCCACGCTGTGCGACGGCCTGAACGAACGAACCGGGTGTCATGTCGTAGGTGGCGTCGTATGTGGTGCCGTTCCAATGCTGTACATAGGTTGAACCATCGTACCCGCCAATCCAAATGTCATCGGTACCATTGGCGAGCAACCCCACGGTCGTCCCGCCCCTTCCACCCGTGATCCCGGTCCAACTCGTTCCTCCATTGGTAGTCATTCGAACGCTTCCGCTCACACTAAGGGCGACAACGTTCGAGGCGTTCAAAGCTACGATTTTCTTCACCTCCCCGCTGACGCCTGCGGGAACAGACGACCAGGTAGCGCCGTCATAGTGATGGACGCCGCTGTTTCCCCCCACCCAGATGTCGGAACTGCCGGTTCCGTGAATGGTATTGATGTAGGAAACTCCGGAGATCTGAAGATTGGACCACACACCGCCGATCCGCTTCCAGGCAACGCCATTCAAGCCGGATCGGGTGTACCCCGACAGGTATACATCGCTGCCGATGGCATGAACATCGGTGAACTGGTAGGTCACGTCATCGGGAGCTGACAAGTCCTCCGCCCAATTCAATTGGATTCCAGGTGCCGCAGCAACGGAAGCCAGACAAATCACGACTGCTGCGAACCGCGCACTTGCCCCACGAAACCAACCACCGTCATGATTCCGCAATAAACGAGAAACGTATTTCGCTCTGCGAATGCGGAACATATCCCACCTGGCTGGAAAGCGGAGCATGGTTTCTACGCGCAAGGGACATTGTTGTCGGCCGTTTCGGTCCTTCATCTTCACTCCGCGATAACAATTCGATAAAACTTGCTGGTTTCGGGTCCGCCCGATGCGACGATGGTTTCTGTTTGGCCAAGACCCTGAATCACAAAGTTCTCGTTTATCCACACATCAAGATCTATCGAGTATTGCAGCAAGTAATTCACCCCGGCGATGCTGTCGAATTCCAGGATCATCGAGCCGCTATGCGCAAGATCCACGACCTGCGGCTCCGCCAAAGGAGGCAGATCGGCTTCCCATACCCCCCCGTTTCCGACCACGATAAGTTTCCTGCTGTTGTTCAAAAAGTCGATGCTCGTATATTCAAGCGAGGAATTATTCAAACTGACCCCGTTCTGAAGTTCATAAACACCGGTGTCGGGATCATAATGGAACACGTGGGCGCGATCTCCCACGAACCAGGCATGGCCGTCCACATCCACCACAACATCCCGAGCACTGGCAAAGTTTTGCCACTGATACGAAATATTCACAAAGCTCGCCGCCGATCCGGCCAGGCATTGCCGGGCAGAAACCAGTGCCGCGCATGCCGCAATCAGCATCCAAAGCGGAATGCGATTCCGCCACCGGGATCCTGTACACAAATTACGATAGGCAATATCCATCACGGTTTTCCACGTTCCACACCGTACACTACATGCGGAAACAATCCAATTCGACGCGATCCTCTCACCGGAATTGCGAACTTTGTTGGACTTTGAACCTCCAGAACGATTCCCCGTGAAACGAAGAATGGAACCACGAAATACACGAAATACACGAAATACACGAAAGGATGGCCTACGTTGATAAGGTAATTCAAGGGTGGGTCGTTCACGCTTGGTGAGGTGTGTCGTACATTCGAATCGGTACAACACTTCCGTACTACGATTCTCCGAAATCGTTCTTGTTTGCGCAGATAGGAAGCCTTGGCTCCGTTCCTTCCGATTTCCGTTTGGTTGCGGCTCCCCTGCTTCGTGTATTTCGTGTATTTCGTGGTTTAATTCACAGAGATCAGGATTTAACCACAAACTTTCTCCGCCCCGGCAAGAGACGGAGTGGGAAGAAGGTATTCTTCTTGCGAAAGCGCTTTGCGATGAAACGGGATGGAATACGGACCCGGGTCTCCACGGCTTTTCCCGTGTCATTTTTGATGACTGCTTCCGTAACTTTTCCCTGCTTCAACTTCGCAGAAATCAGGAGGCCGGGAGGCAAACGCAAGTCGCGAAACTCCACGTCGTTCCACGTCGCAGGGATGAGGGGAAAGAGGTTGATCGTACCCCCCGCATCATTTGCAAGCAGGGTGGTGATCGCGAACGCAAATAACGCGTGTGGCGAAGAATACCAATACCCGACAGCATACCCGTCAATCCGAATTTTTTCAGGAAAGGCGCCGAGAGCGGAGTTGCAGCGGGTGCCGCTGAGCACGTACGAGGCGGCATCGGGATGATCGAGATAAGCCAGGGCGATGGCGGCCCGAAAATGGAACCATGGCCAATCCTTATATTTCTCCGTCGGGAAGCCGCCGCACAGTCCCCAAGGCGTCTCGGTCTGTTGAAGCGCCGCTTCGATACTGCGCAACCCGATGGCCTCCGGCGTGCTGAACACGGTTGCACTCAAGGGAATACAACCCGGCTCTTTCGCGTTTCGCGAAGACATTAAGACCCCTTCACAATAATTTCCGGCCAGGCCGGAGCGAAGCTTTTGCAGGACGATGGCATATCGCTCCGGCAATTTCTTTTCCAGCACGGTCGCCGCCACCGCGACGCATTCCAGCGCTTTGATGAGGACCACGGCCGTGAGGGTGTCATTCGGAACGGCAAGAGATTCGCTAACCCCGGAAACCTCCTTGATCATCGCCTCGTCACTGGTTTCAATCAGGCTCTCCGCCAGGATGAAATCAATGCAGCCCCGTACGACGGTCCAGTTGTCCGCAAGGTCCGTGACGTTCCCCGTATACTCATAGTGACGGAGGATTTCCAACGCGATCACGCAATTTTCCAGGCGCTTTTCCCGGAGGAGACTCTTCAGGTTGCTGCCGTAATCCTCCCCGAGCGGCGAAAAGTTACAAGCAGGATAAAAGAGACCCGGCATGTCAATCTTCCGAGCAAAAGCGCGAGCGTGTTTGCCGCATTGCTTCCAGAACCCGATTAGCTTTCCAGATTCTTCAGGATGGTTTGTCCGCAGCAATGCCTGCTGAAGATAATAACAGTCGTACCCGAACAATCCTCCGCCGCCCCACAGGGCGGGGTACATGCCGACGGTTGCGGCGCCCGTTGCAGGGTGTTGATGTGACTTCGACACGTACAAGCTGAGATCATAAAGATGCTGCAGCCCCGTATCCGGAAGATGAACGGAGGACGCCCCGCTAAATTTTTTCCACGTTTTCACGTGGGTGTTCCTAATTTGTCGGTACGTGCGCGCTGAAAGTTTTGAGAATCGCCGGACGGAAGCCGCCCGGGTGGACACGCCGTCGGTATGATCCAGCATCATGACATACTTCGTCAATTTGCTGCCGGATTTCAGGCCGGAAACCTGCAGCGATGAAAGACCTTCGGTGCGAGTCCGACGGTCGGTCCAAAGGAATCCTCGCCCCCTGAATTCCCGATATTCATACCCATATTCAACCGCACCTCGCTTCTGATCACGCCGAATCCGGGTCTTGATTTCCACTGGAAATTCCGTTGGATACAATCCCGTGTTCGGCGCGGAGATGAACAACTCCAATTCGGTCTTCCCGGGAGGTACGCTGTGGACTTCGAAATGTTCGACCAGAACGGAATCATCTGTAAGGAAGGTTTCCACCACGTACTTGAATCCGGTGGCACGGACGGTTGTGGTCAGAATGGCGAGGGCCGGATCAAAAACTTGCCGGAAATAGTCAGGTTCATAGCGTTCCCCGTCGCAAATCATGTGATAGCCGGTTTGCACTACCGGGAGAATGGAGTTGGGACGGTCGGTCCTGTGACCGACCTTGTACCATCCCTTGACCGTGCCCTGGTTCAATTCATGGTGAGTATGAGCCGGCTCACCCGTCATCATCGATCCGCTGTAGTCAATCAACACGGCATCGCGCCCATTCGCCAACAGCATGGGGAAATAGGGTCTTTCTGAATCGGGCGTAGCCTCGAAAGATGTCTTCTGCTTTGAATTCAAAAAGCTCTATCCTCTCGTAGCACCGCAAACCTTATCCGGTTCGATGCGAGTAGTGCTTCCACTTTTCGTCTACGGAAATACCCTTCGCCTCATACACGGCGATCCGTTCGGCGCGTTTGGATCGGGCGAACCGCCCCTCGTCCCGCATGGGCTTGTGGAAAGAGTTTTGGGCGAGACTACGTTCCCACGGCGACAAATCCGGATCGCTCGGATTGATTTCCGTCAGCCAGTTCTCACGAAATGCTTCCCCGAGCAATGCCACACGCGGCCTGCGATTCAATGAGTGTGATGGGTTGCCTTCGTGGTAGAGCAAATGGTGCCATAGCAGCACATCTCCAGCCTCGGCCACGAATTCGTAAACCGGAAGTCGGTCACAGATCAATTCTTTCACTTGTGGATCATTGCCCACGAGTTCGGGGTCCTCGATAAACATCTTCTGAGCGATCCTATGGGAGCCGGGTCGACAGGTAAAGTTCCCGCTGAACGGCTCGGTATCAACCAGCGATACCATGAACAGAAAACCGCGGTAGAGTGTGGGTGGGGGCAGCGTCCCGAAATCCACATGAAACCCGTCCAGGTTGAGTTTCGGCTCTCCGGCCGGATCGAACGGTTTGATCAGGTAATAATAATTCCGCACTCCGTCCCAGCGGTCCGGCCCCCCATGCAGCTTGTCGATGGCGGCGCGAAGCTGCGGCTGGTCGAAGATCCCCCCGAGCACTGGACTTGAATTCCCCTCGTCCCGACCGACATCCTCGAAAAACGGCACGTTGACGATCCCGGGCTTATCGATGGTCCATGTATCGAGGGGCCGGCGGTCTTCGATCAGGCGCCGGATTTCGTCGAGGGCTTCGGCGCAGAATGCCGGGTCGACAAGCCCGGGTAGCACCGCAAAACCATGCCTCACAAAGTGTTCGGTGAACGGGATCGATGTATCGACGACAAATGACATGGGTATTCGCAGGCTGGCAAACTGATGTAGATTGAGTTCAGGCCTTCAACGCGCCGTGGGCAATTCCCTGAATAAATGGTTTCGTATCGTATACGAGCACGATCAGCAGGGGAATGCTGCTGATGGCGTACGCGGCAAAAAGAGTGCTGTAATTCGAGGCGTACGGGAAATTGGCCATCACGTGCAGGTCCGAGGCAACCACGTGGTGCGTTCCGTCGGTGTTGGTAATGAACGGCCACAGAAAATTGTTCCACGTCCCGATCAGGTTCATGATGACCACCAGGGAAAACACAGGCTTGGAAAGGGGCAGGATAATGTTCTGATACAACCCCAGGTGCTCTGCCCCGTCCATCCGCGCGCTTTCAAATAGATCCTCCGGCAACCACTTGAAAAAACTCCGGAACACGAAAATGGCAAAGACCCGGCCCCGGCGTAGCCCCGGGATATCCCACGCTTTTTCGAAGCATCATCATCTCAAAACTGATCGCACTCTTCATATTCTGTGCTTCATGACCTTCGCTTGGGCTGCTCGGGCCTGGAAGCCCAGGCTACGTTGGAGTCTCATCGATTGAAAGGGGGTGCGCCGGTAAATGGGTTCGCTCCACCAATCCCTTGATCTTTCAAGAAACGTTCCCCACTCGATCCAGGAACTCATCCAACCATTCATCAGGCCCGCCGTGGGCAGCGAATACTCTTTCTATGTCGTCATCGGTATGGCAGTCGGAACCTCCGGTGGAGAACATGCCGTGTCGTTCGCAATACTCACGATACACCGGAACAAAGGCATCCGGAACACTGGGGTGGGCAACTTCTACACCATCCAGACCGCACTCGTCCCGGAGATGATCCATTCGATCGACATCCCCCCGGTTGAAATACAGATGGGGATGGGCGATTGCGACAAGCGCCCCGTCCCCTTTCACCGCGGGAACGACATCCTTTACATCGGGATAATTGGGAAATGGCACTTTCCTCGCAGCTTGCTCCATCAAATCGCCGTACTCCGCAAAGGAAGCCATGTACCCCCTGTCCACGCAGAACTGTCGCATGGCGCCTCCCTTGATGTGGGTGTTGCCCTGGAGTTGAATCGTCTTCTCCGGCCGGTACGTCTTCAGCAGTGACAGCCGGTCCTCGTCGGAAAAAGCGTGGCCCAAAGCCTCCAGGCCCGCCGAAATTGCAGAGCCATAAGCCCTTTGCCACTCGTGATAGGCCTCCAGCATCCGTGTGACCGCAGTAGAAAGGACAGGGGGAAACCCGAAGCACAGAAGATCCACGGCTCCGATCGATGTCGACACCGATAATTCGGCCGATGGAATCATCGACACATCGGGAAAGTCCCGGGCGATTTCCAGGAGTTCGGGCAGCGAATCGAGAACATGGTGATCGGTGATGGCAATGCACTTCACGCCCAGTGCACGAGCCCGCTCGAAGTGATGTACCGGTTCTGCCTCTGCGTCATAGCTCCAGTAGGTGTGCAAATGCAGATCGTACGCTGCTGTATGATCCCTGTGTCCGCTCATCCCGAAACCTGGTCATGAAAGAAAGCGCTTGAGGATTCCGAAAAAAGATTACCCCTATTCTTCCTGATTTTCCCGTCCCGGGTCGCCGCCTTCCGCATCGAGTGAAACGGGGCTTCGGCAATCCATTCCGGGCTCCGTGAGGTAAGTCATCTCGGATCCATCGGAGCGAATCCGGGCGATGCGGAAATGGCTTCCGTCCCACGTGGCGAACAGGACCCATCGGCCATCAGCGGACCACGACGGTTCGGCATCGAGACCTGGACCTGCGTATAGCAGCGCCGCGTTGCCGGTGTCGAAGGTGTAGATCCACAGATCCGTGTTGGCCTCTCTTCGGCCGCTGAACACGGCCGATGATCCGGAAGGATGAACGGCGGGATCCTGTACATTCAAGCTTGTATGATCAATGAGCAAATCGCGACGCTTATCGGCGATGCTCCCCATACGGAAATCGGACTTGCCGGCGCGGGTGTGAACATAGACGAATCGCTCGCGATCCACCCATCGCGGCATCTCATTCAAATGCGAATCGGAAACCACGAGCCGACGCGCCGGATCCCCGGGTGCTTTCCACCAGATCCGAATGTTATCCATGGCGTTTGGCGCGTAACTCGACAGGAGCATTCCGCGATCAGAATCGAAATCAAAATCCTTGATCTGCTCCCTGTTCGGAATCTGCTCTTCCTCGGTCTTTGCGGTCCGCGTACCAACGGCATACAGCGCACCCTGGTGATCCCGAAACAGGATGCGGGGTCCCGCAACATCGAATTGCAGGGCTCGCTTGTCCCGTGGGGACCGGGTCCATCTCGAGTGGTTCTTGTCCAATGCGCCTGACCGCCAGATTTGCCAGTACTCTCCATCGGATCGCAGGTACGCAAACTCCGCGAAGCCCGGGCACGCCGCAACCAGGAGCAGGGCGGCGAACAAGCTGCGATGGCACACGGGAATCAGGTTTTTCATTCCCTGTCATCCATTGGAAGACCCTCTTTGACGGCGAATGCCCGGGTTGCGGTACCCAACCGGCCCTCGCGGTCAACCACGTTCACGGTAATAAAGTGCCGCCCCGAGCTGAGTCCACGAGTGGACATGGTGTATCGGAACGGGAGAATCCCCTGCTCCTCTTCGGTAAGGAAAATGGTGTCGACGAACAGCATGACCTCGAACCGGTCGTTCAGCAGCCGCTCACGGTCATTCGGATGACAATCCAGGCGGATTCGAATCGACGGGTTCTTCCCGTCCGGCTCGACCTGTAGATTCAACCGGTAATCCGCAAGGACCCGCGAAAGTTCGCCCTCCAACCGGGTCGGAAAACCCTGCCACGGAGGCTTGGCGAACCGCTGGAGAGCCGCGGGGAGTTTCTTTGCGGTCACCGATGAGACAACCGGGTCCGGCGTTTCGACAGCCAGGACATTGAGCGGAAGAGTGATCGCAACCGCGGTAACCAGGATGGAGGGGTGTTGATAGAGATTCCTGAGGATTCCATCCTGACAGGTTCCGTCCCAGGCGACACGCTTCTGCCCCGCCGTCATGGGCTGCCAGGGCAGAATCGTTTCGAGGCAGGGCCCATCCTTGAGTCCGGCCCTCACGCGAACCACGCTCAATCTGGGCACGGCGAATTGGATGTGGCCGGTTTCCGAAAGCAATTTCGAATCACGGACCTTCGCGATTTCTCCGCCCTTGGGCTCTTCGGGATAATACGCCACGACTTCACCGGCCGCAGACCGCGCGAGGAGGAGATAAGAAATAAACGGAGTGGAAACACGCGGCATTGCCTCCACGGTGAACGAATGATTTTGCCCGGCCAGTCCCGGGCGATAATACACGACGCGTCCCTGATCGTCGTACAACAGGAGATCGACGGTCTGGGACTCACGGGTCCGCACTTCAAACTGGGGCGGACTCGATTTCGTCAACGCGATACGAGGTTGGACCACGACATCGAGGAATGGACTCCGACCGGAAAGCTCAACGGCGGCGGCGGGAGCCTGCACGAACAGGCATGCCGCCAGGAGGACCGATCCTCGTGCGGCGGAGGCAAGATGCAAAGAAGACATTGTCCCGCAATGTAGAGCAGCAGCGACTCGGTTGACAGGGCAAATGGAAAAGAGATTCATCGAAGTTCCCTGCCCGTCCATGGGCTACGGGCGCTGGTTGGGGTCGCCGTAGTTGTGTTTGCCCGTCGCATCCCACGTGTTCGCACTTTTGATCTGCGCGCCGGTGATGGACGAGAGCAGGTTTTCATTCAGGGCATCCAGAATGCCATTCTCACACTCGTCCTGTGTCGATGCACCACCACCCAGAAAGCCCACGGCCTGTGCCAGAAGCTCGACCTCCGTAGCCACAAACCCGCAAGCGCCCGAGGCCCAGGCCTCCAGGTCGGCCACATGATCGCCCTCGGCCCGTTTCGTCCACTCCTCTTCCGCCGTGGTGGGATACGACGACTTCAACCAGACCTCGATATCGAGCAGGACATCAATGCCGTTGGAGCAAAGTTTCCATTTGTCCTTGCACTTGCAGCAAGTCACAACAATGTCCAGGACCGGTATCGTGAGGGCCAGTGCCGCCGCGGGAATCACCTCCTGGGGGTCGCCCAGCGCATCTGGCCGACGGTCCACACCCGGCGTAAACGTCTTAAATGTGGGTCCTGCCGAACGGCATGTAGCCAATCCATAGGGATCGAATTGGCTGACCGGATTATTCCGGACAAACCGATACAGGTTGCCCCCGTCCAGCTCCGCGAGCGGGTCACGACTGATCCAGCGTCGTGTTCCCGGCGAATACCATCGATACCCAAAGTAGATCAACTCCGCCTGCGGGTCCATCAGCTTGGTGTGGAACCGGGTTCGGTTTGCCGCGGCGGAACCGCCCTGCGCGGCACGAATGCGTCCGTAGGGATCGTACTCGTAGTCAGCGGAAACCTGCTGATTGGTATCCACCAACTGCACTACGGATCCCAATCCATCGTAGAGATAAAACTGGTGGGTCGCCGCGGGACCGCTTTCCGAGACCGCCAGGAGTCCGCCCATTCCGCCCGCCCGGGCGAAGCTCAAACCACGGTCCAGTCCTCGCGCAAATGTCCGCAGCACACCGTTGGTCGCATCCAACTCCGCGAGGACGAGGTTGCCGTCGTAGACATAGCGGACGGTGTCCTGAAGGACGTCGTTTTCATACGCACGGCGCTCCGTGAGGAATCCGGATCCGCTATACTGGTATTCCTGTCGTTCCGTACCATTGGTGAGGACACGCAAGAGATTCTCCTGCGTCCATCCGTATTGCCGATCATCGTTGTTCAGCAGATTGCCGGCAGCGTCATGCGTAAAGGTGAATACGCCGGGGGGCACAGCCGTAACCGTGGCGCTTACGATCTGGTTCAGGCTGTTGTACAGGAACGTCTCCGTGCCGGCCTGGGAGACGGCCTGGGTGATATTTCCCGAGCCGTCATATCCGTACTGATACTGAAAGTCGGCGTCCGGCGCCCCGCCGGGGAGAACTCCGACTGCGCCGGACAGCTGTCCCATTGTATCGTAGTGGTACGCGCGTTCACCGCTGTCGGCAAAAACTACATTGGTGATCTGTTCGGCGGCATCATGGCTGTACGCGAAAGAGGAGAGAGCAGTTGACGATGCGTTCAGGTTCGACCTTGCCAGCAGCCGACCCAGCGCGTCGTACGTGTTCGTGATCTGCATGCCGTTTGGATATTGGATCCCGCTCACGAGGTCCGCCTGACTGTGCCAGGTATAGGCAAACACGCCCACCCCGTTGCTGATACTCGTCAGCCGTCCCGCGGCATCGTATCCGTACGCGGTAGAGATGCCGTTGAAGTCCATGGCGGTGCGGAGCCCTTCCGGATTGTAGGCATAGCTGACGACCGCGGCTGCACCCTGCTGAATGTTCGTAATGATTCGGCCGGCGACGTCATGCACCCATTGATTGGTCCAGCCATCCTGTGCGAGAAAGATCAACCGGCCCATTGCGTCATAATCGGCCATTCGTTGCGTGCCGTCCGCAAAATCGGTCCCGGTACGTAGATTCCGCGCATTGTAGCGATTGGTGCGAGACAGCCCCATCGGATCCACGACGGCAAGCAGATTTCCGCCCGCGTCATAGGTGTAGGTCTCGTACGTTCCGTCGGTGAATATCCTCCGCGTCATCCTGTTCAGTGAATCGTACTCCCAAGCGGTCCCGTTTCCCGCGGCGTCTACCCGATTGGTCAGGTTTCCCGCGGCGTCGTAAGCGAATCGGGCCGGCAGAAGTCCAGCCCCGAACCGATTTGTCAGCGCGCCAAAGGCGTCGTATTCACGAACGTGGACCGCGCCGTCCGGCTCAACCTGCTGCGTCACCTGATCGAACATGTCGTAAGTAAAACTGCGGAGTTGCCCCACGGAATTGCTGATGGAAACAACGTTTCCGCGCCCGTCGTATACGTACGAAGTCACGACCCCCAACCGGTTGGTCGATTCAGCAAGTCTACCCGCCGCATCGTAGGCGAACCGGTCCAGGTGACCTGCCCGGTTCCGATGTTCCACCAGGCGCCGCCCCACGAAGAGATTGGATACCGTACTCCCTCCGGGCCACAAGCTCGAGGTGACGAGATCGAGCGCGTTGTACTCATTCGAGACCGCCAAACCGACTTCATTGGTCGCGACGATCTGTCGTCCGAGCGCATCATAGGCCGCCAGGGATACACCTCCGACAGCGTTGGAGGTCATGACGATTTCATTCCATGGACTGTATGTCCACGACTGAAAAATCTCGTTTGAAGCGTTCGGTTGCGATCGCGACTGCAGCCGACTCATGGCATCGTAGGTCAGGAACGTGGTGTTGCCGTTGCCGTCGGTGGAGGAAACAGTGTTGCCGACCAGATCATAAGCGAGGCTGCTTTGGGAGCCATCCGCCTTCCGGACCTCGACGAGTCGGCCATATGTGTCGTACACATTGGTGACACTGTGACCATTGCCGTCTGTCTCCACGACGAGATTGTCGTTACCGTCATACAGCAGCAAGCGCGGCCGCTCCCGGCTCCCCGCGACGGCGGCAAGCCGAGCCCACGGATCGTAGGAAAACGTACTCAACGAACCGTCCGGCTGGACGATCTCAAGCCGCTTGAGCAGAGGTGTGTAGCGATAGGCAAACGAACGTTGATCCGCGGAACCGGCAGACTCGACCCGGTTGGTCAACCGGCCCAGCGCGTCATACGCCGTCAACAGTTCCGAGCCCACGGGATCGATCACCGAAACCAGTTTGCCTGCTTTGTCATAGCGATTGGTGGTGACCGCCCCATAGATGTCGCTCACTTCAATACGGCGGTTGGCGGGATCGTAGAGGTACTCTATCCTCTGACCAAGGGCGTTCTCCTCGTACAAACGGTACCCCTCGCTGTCGTACCCAAAGCGTTTCCAGAGGTTGCTTTGCCCCCCTTCGTCAATCCGGTAGGTTGCGGCCAGCCGATTCCCCGCACTGTACTCGAACGTTGTGATGCGACCGGGCTCCGGCCCCAATCGGCCGACTTCCTCCTGCACGAGTCGGTTGGCCGCGTAGGTCTTCAAGGTTTCGTGACCGAGAGCATCGACTACGCGGATGAGCCGACCTTTATCGTCATACTCTAACTGCGTCTCATTCCCCAGGGCATCCACCGTATTGGTTCGATTCCCCCGGCTGTCATAACCGAACAGTGCCTGCATGGAAGGATTGTTCGGGTCGTACTCATGAATCAATTGGCCAAGCATGTTGCGCTCGCGTGCCCAGGCATGACCTTCCGCATCCGTCGTTACTACGCGCTCCACCCCCCCGGTCATCGTGTAGGCAAAGGCCATTGTCAGGGCCGTGCCGTTCGTGCCCACGCGCGATTCGGTCAGCTTCCGGCCCAGGCCGTCGTAGGTTGCAGTGCGCTCCCCGAATCGGACGCCGGGAAACCAGGTGCTGGCCAGGTACTGGTTGGTGATCAGGCCCCGGGCATCATGTGCGTACACCTGGCTGACGACTTCACCTCCGGCGAGCGCCACCGATTGGGTCGTGATCCGGCCTGCCGTGTCATGCGCGAACGTGGTCGTACTTCCGTCGGGATTGCCCCGTGCGATCAACTGTTCCCGAACGGGATCGAACTGGTATGTCGTTACCAGATCGTCGTCTTCGGCGATCTCTGAGTCCAGGCCGGCGCCCATCTGTAGCACGTATTCAGCCGTCCGCCCCGTCAGCGTAAACGCGAAGTACTCGATTTGGTCTCGCAAAGGTATAAGAATCTCGTCGTCGACGATGTGCGTGGTCACCCGGGATCGGCCATCGGGAGCCAGGTCGTACTCGAAATCGATCACGGTGTTTCCGACGATCTGTTGGATGACGCGATCTTCGTCGTCGTAGGTGTTGCTCCGGAGGGTGCAGGTGCAACCCCCGGTGAAAAAATCGGTCATACGATGTCGGTCATCATACGCATAGGTAAACTCTGCGCCGTCCACGTCGGTGAACGAAACCAGGTCGCCGCTGCCGTTGGTCGAATATGCGTAGTACAGTTCGAGATCGGGGACATCCGCGCCGGTGTGCACGGTGATATTCGTGACCCGGCCCTCGCCGCCGTACTGAAGATCCAGCCGGCGGCCGGTCGGGACGCCTTGATTTGCCTCCTGAATCGTCTGCAGCTGATAATCGCGCGCAATCACGACTGCTGTGGTTACCGATGCGAACTCCGAAAGGCCAATAATGGGCAACTTGCCCTGGACATCGTAGGTGAATAGCCACTGGTCCCCGGCTCCATTCTCGATTTGCCCCAACGTGCCGTCGTCGTTATAGATTCGCAGGGCGCCGTCGGGTGCCGTCAGGATGTATGAGCCGTCGAGCTGCTCCTCGATGGTGTCGAAATTCGAGTTGGTGCCGGCGTATTGCCCTGCGCCCAGGAACTGAAATTCGTCATGGGCGCTGTCGCCGCGCCGCAGCAGGAGGTTGGTGTTGGCCAGGCGATACAGGCGTTCGTTCTGGCTGATGTTCCACCCATAGCCGAAGGGACCGTTGTATTGATACCTCGTCTGATAGCTGCGCTCGATCTCCAGGGGGAAGCGCCCCGGAAGGCGCAGGTCCGTTTCCGTAAGCACGAATTTCCCGGAGAACGGATAGACCGGGTCGGCCGCTTGGCACTTTTCCGCGTCGCATGGTGCCTGCACTTCGCACTCCGTTCCGCTGTCGCAGGGCGGGGCAGGCGGCGAAGACGGTGGAGGACACGGTGGTGGATCACCGCCGGGAGGACCGCCCCCCCCTCCACTGCCCGAGCCGACGGGCATCCCACTGTGGAGATCGAAGAAGGGATTGTCGACGGCCCGGGCCCACGTGCTGCACAGTATCACGAAGACAAACAGACCTACCGCGCAGAACCGGTCAAGAACTACAGTCCGGCACATTCACTCTCCTTGGACACGATTTGATTCTCGAGATCCTGCATCTTCTGCGCCTGCTCTTCGGCCTTGCCACAGACGACTTCTTTAGCCGTATCCGAATCGTATTCCTGGCAGTCGAACGCCAGATTCTCCTGAAACCCCTTGGTAAAGTAGAATTCCCTCAGCAGATCGATCAATGTGTCCCGGCACGCCGCATTTTCACTGCTTCCGCATTGACCGGCGACGTCATTCATCCGGCCGATCATCGAGTTCCAGTTCTGCGTCCATATCTCTTTGTGCCGTAATTCATGATCCTCTGAATCGCTCTTGTAGGGGGACCACCAGTAATCTCCTTTGCCGACACACCGGGTGATTTTGACCCGGAATTTCTTTCCCGTGGACCTGCAGTCTTTCTTCCTGCACTTTCGGGTCTTCGCTTTAACGAGCCACTTAGTGATCCGGGTCGCCCCATTGGCGTCTCCCTCCCCGAAACCGGGCGGGGCGGCGGTCGGCAGATGCACTCCCAAAGATTCTATCGTAATGGACGAGAGGCCGAGCACATCGACCTGGTTCATGGGGTTATTCTGCACGAATGCGTACAAATTCAACGATTCGCGCTCCGCCAGGGGATCCCGATTCAACCAGCGGCCCAGATCGGGATCGAAGAACCGGAAACCGAAGTCGATGATATTGTGCATGTCGTCGAATCGTTTCGAGGAAAACCGAATAGCATTGCCCGCCGGATTGGAACCGGCGGTGGCCAGGATTCCGCCGAAGGGATCGTACTCGTAGTGCGCAATCAGCGTGTCCCCGGGATCGAGAACGTCCACCACGTTTCCCCGTCCGTCGTAGAAATAGTACGACGTATTGGTGGCTCCGCCGTCGCAGGAAAGCACCCCGCCGGCGCCGCCGGCACCGTCGATCGTCGACGTCAGGTCCAGTCCGTGCAAGTAACTGCAGACCACGTTATTCGACCCGTCCAACTCGGCCAGGAGAAGACTTCCATCGTATACGAATCTCCGGACATCCTGGAGGATCTCACTCTGGAAATCTCTCCGTTCGACCACGAATCCAGACCCGTTGTAGATGAACTCCGTACGGTTAACTCCGTTGGAAATCATGGTGAGGCGGTCTTCCTGGTCCCAGGTATACGCAACACTTCCCGCCGCCAACAGGTTTCCGGCGGCATCGTAGTTGAACGTCATGGCCGTGGGAACACTCGACGTAACGAATTGGTTCAGGTCATTGATACTGAAGGTATCGGCAACGCCCAGGCGAGTTACCTGGGTGTGGTTTCCGGATCCGTCGTAAGCATAGGCAAACTGGTGTCCCGGGTCGGGCGCGCCTCCGGGCGTGAACCCATCCGCCTGGACCAGCTGGCGCGTATCGTCATATTGGAATGCCCGGCTGCGCATGTCTGCCAGGACCACGTTGGTTCGTGTTCCGGCGTCGTCGTGCGCATAGCTGAAGCTGGATACCGGTACGCCAACGCTGTCCCGGTTCTCCTTCAGTACCAGGCGGCCCTGCGGGTCATAGGCGTTGCTCACGGAGGCCCCGCTGGGAAAGGTCAGCGCGGTAACAAGATCCCCTTCGGGTTGATAGGTGTACGTATAAGCGCCCGTATGGTTTGTAATGGATTGCCGCCGTCCGGCGATATCGTAGCCGTACATCGACGTTTCACCGTTGCGCGTGAGCGAGGTACGGTTGTCCTCCGCGTCGTAGGTAAAGGTGATGATTTGCATTGTCCGGTGTTGGAGGTTGGATACGATCCGGTTCGCCTGATCATACGTCCACTCATTCGTTTCGACCTGCGTCTCCACGCGGGTCCGGCGGCCGAGGGCGTCGTGTACCAGGATCACGTCCGCATCGTCGGGGTAATCGATCAGGGTCGGCCTGTTTCGCGCATCGTAGGCGTAGGCCGTGACGATGCCCGCCGGATTCCGCCGCGTGGCCAGGTTTCCGTTCCCGTCATACGTCCTTTCTTCGTAGGAGGCATCGTGATAGGTCTTTCGGTTCACCCGGTTGCGGGCATCGTACGTCCAGGTGGTCGAGTGGTTCTCCGCGTCGGTCTGCAGGGTGCGGTTTCCGGCCGGATCATAGGAAAATGTTACCGCGTACTGCCCTGCGCCCGATCGGTTTGTCACCTTGCCGAACCCATCGAAAAGGAAGGACTCGACCAAGCCATCCGGGTAGGTGATTGCGGTGATCCGGTCCTGTGCGTCGTAGGCAAAAGAGGTACTTTCGTCCAGCGAGTTACTGGATGACAGCAATCGATTGAGTTCATCGTATTCAAACAACTGTACCAGGCCCAGGCTGTTCGATGTCGATTGCGCACGGCCCGCCAGGTCGTACTCTCGAGTGGCGGTCAGTCCCGAGCGCTGCCGGCTTTCGACCAGGCGCTCCCCATCGTAGCGATTGCTATGCGTGCTTCCGCCCGGCCAGGTAATCAAAATGGGTTGATCGAGTTCATCATAGGTCCACTGCACCGACAATCCCGACGCGTTGACCGTGTTGGTGGTCCGGCCCCGCCGGTCGAGGGCGGTGAGAGTGACCGCGCCCACGATGTTCGAAGTCTGCACGATTTCACCCCAGGGATTGTACGCCCGGGCCTCGAGGACCGCATTGGAATTATTTGGTACGGAACGGGTGAGAAGACGGTCGTTCGGGTCGTAGACGAAATAGACGGAATTTGAATTCCCGTCGGTGCGGGTCACGGCCTGCCCGGCGGGGTTGTAGGAGATCCGATTGGTTGCGCCATCCGCAAAGCCGGTACTCAGCCGACGGCCATAGGGGTCGTAGGCGAAGATGGTGCGATTGCTATTGCCGTCCGTGTGGGCGGTTCGCAGGTCGTTTCCATCATACTCAATCTGAAATGGAAATGCAGCCGAGCCGCCGACGGCAGCCAGCCGTCCGAAACCGTCGTAGGTGTTGACGGTCTCGGTTCCATCCGGATGGCGGATCCGCAGCAGCCGGCCTGTGGGGTCGTACTCAAGCGCGGTTGTTCGTTCCACCGCGGTCCCCACGGCCTCCACCCGGTTCGTCATGCGGTCGAGCAGATCATACTCCATGCGGGTCTCCACACCGATCGGGTCGAAAAGGGAAACCAGGTTGTCGGCCTGGTCATACAGGTTCGTAACCCGCCCGCCGTAAATATCCTCTTCGACCACGATGCGTCCGGCGGCGTCGTACTCGAAGGAGGCCTGCCCCCCAAGGGCATTCCCCTCCACCAGCACATTGCCTTCGCTATCGTACTCCATAGTATTCCACAAATTCGTGGATCCGTTGTCGTCCAGGCGATGCGCGGCCGTTCGACGTCCGAAGGAGTCATAGGTGAATTCCTCCACCCGTCCCGGTGTGCCTCCATCTCTGCCGGTTTCCCGTGCGATGAGATCTTCCCCGCCGTATATGAGCAGGTCTTCGAATCCCAGCGGATTGATCTCTCGCACCAATCGTCCGGCATGATCGTATTCAAACCGCCACTCGTTTCCCAGGGCATCGATACGATTGGTCATGGATCCGCGACTGTTGAATCCGTATTGCGTCTCGACGGCCGGGTTATCAGGATCGAACTCCCGCGTGCGATTTCCCGCAGCGTCGAAGTCGCGCGCCCATCGATGCCCTTCGGGATCGGTGGAGGTTACACGATCCACACTGCCCACGATCTCATACAGATTGGAGCGCGCGAGTGTGAGGCCGTTGGTGGCGATCCGGGTCTCCATGAGGAGCCGGCCCTGCGTATCATATGTCATTGCGCGGTGAGCATAGAAAATGCCGGGATGCAGAGAACTGGTGACGTATTCGTTTGTGAGGCGGCTGTTGGTGTCGTATTCGAACACGCTGGTGATGATTTCCCCCGTCGAATTCGTCACCGTTTCCGACGCGAGGTTGCCCAGCCCGTCATAGCTCAAGCTGCGTACACGACCCCCAGGGTCGTGAATCTGAACCACGTCGTCGGTGTTCACGTCGAATAGATAAATCGTAAGCAGGTCGTCCTGCTCTCCCCCTCCCGGATCGAGTTGGGCTCCCAGTTGAAGTCGGTACTGCTGCGTCTTGCCTGTCGGCGTGAAATCGAAAATTTCTATCTTGTCGAGGAGGGGGGCAAGCGTGTCGTCGTGGACCACATGCGTAGTCACTCGCGTCTGCTGCCCCGGCACCAGGTACTCGAAGTCGATGACGGAGTTGCCGAGGGTCTGTTGAATTACGCGTCCCTCTTCGTCGTATACATTTTGCCGCTGACCGCACGCACACCCGCCGAGGAAGAAATTGGTCAGACGGTGGAGATCGTCATAGGAATAGGGGAAATCCGTGCCTTCCACGTTGGTGAATGACGCCAGATCACCTCGGCCCGTTGGGTCATAGCTGTAGTGAACCTCGAGTGGCGGTACATCCGAGCCGGTATCGGCGGTAATGTTCGTCACCCGGCCCTCCGCATTGTAAAAAAACTCGATTCCCCGTCCGGTAACGACTCCCTCTTTGGCTTCATCGATCTGCAGCAGTCGGTAATCTCGCGCTATGACCACTGTCGTGGTGACGGAGGCGAAGTCAGATACACCGTGAACCGGCTGCTTGCCCGCGGGATCGTATGCGAAGAGAAGTTGATCTCCCTCCAGGTTTTCGATTTTCGCCAACGTGCCATCGCTGTCGAATGTACGCACCGTGCCGTCTCGTTCCCGCAGATCGTAGGTGCCGTCCAGGTTCTCGGTGATGGCAAGATAATCGCCGGCGGGAGCCGAAAACGTCATGCCGCCGGCGGAGGAGAACTCGGTCAGGGTTCCGTCACCGCTACGGAGAACCAGGTTGGTCGAGGCATTGCGGTACAATCGCTGATTGACGTTCAAGTTCCAGCCATAACCAACGATCCCATTGTACGCATACTGAGTATTGTAGTGCCGGCGAATGGTCATGGGGATTCGTCCGGGGACCGTCAGATCTGTCACAGAGAGGTAAAACCTCCCCGATGCAGGATAGACCGGATCTCCGGCGCTGCAGTTCACGTCGCAATCGTCACTGTCGCACGGCGGTGGAGGAGGGCTGTCCCCCGGAGGTGGCGCCGTGCCGCCGCCGACCGGGGACCCGCTGTGGAGGTCGAAGAACGGGTTGTCAACCGACAGGCCTGAGTTCGGCAGCAGGAAGACGAGGACAACTCCGGCCACCAGGGCGCGGAGCCACGCCCACGGTCCGCCCATACCGCGGCTCCTCGTCCGCTTCGTGAATATCCTGCACATGTGGTGTTAGATCCTACTGATGGCGAATTGAAATGTTTCGGGAAGCTTCGGTTACGGCGCCCGAACCGGCATCTTCCGCCGTAACCAGCACACGGTAATCCCCTTCGACTGCCACCAGTACATTGGAGGTGTATTCCCCCAACCACTCTTCGTCGTGCGCCCCCGCAGTACGAAAGACAGGGTCAAGCAGGGTGATCAGGTTCCCGTCGGGATCCTGAATACCGATATCCACGTTGGCATCCCGGGAAATCGCGTAGCGTACGGCGGACACCTGTGCGTAATTCGGAATGATCAGGTACGTCTCCACCTCCACGTCCGTAATCAGGTCGGGCAGATATCCTACGTTCATGACCATTTCGGGCATGAGCTTCGCAAGAATCGAAATATTGAAATCGCCTTCGTACAGTTCGCCCTCGCCCTGGACGGGTCCGCCGCCCCGTCCGTCCCAGTACTCGATGTGAGGACCCACGTCACGGGCTTCTCCCCAGGCAATGGGAAACGCTTCGGACAGCACCGACACCACGACGACGGCAGGCGCCGCAAGGGTGTAATGCACGTCGAGAGGCTCGTTGGCGACGAAGTTGAAATTGGTGCCGATGAACAGATTCGACACTGTGACCGGCCCGTCGATATAGGGGAGTGTTGGATAATTGGTCATCGACGTCAGGCCTTGGATGTTCGTCGCGCTAGCCGACACCATGTACATGCCGGCGTTGACGAAATCGTTGGAGTCGTCCCGCCCGTCCCATTCAATTACATGGGCGCCGGGAGGGACGTTCTGGGAAATCGTGCGAGCCGGTGTCGTCCCGAAGGTGTACGAGATGGGGCCAAGGGAATTGACGTTGATGGTGACGGGATACACCGCCACGCTAACATCACAGGTCCAGTTCACGCTAAACGCCACTTCACCCAGATTGGTCACCGGATCCAGGAACAACGGACCCACCGAGAGGCCGGTGATCTTGATGTCCAGCGGATCCAGCGGATCAGAGCCGATGGCAACCTCCTGATCGTCGTCCAGGTTGTCTCCGTCGGTATTCTTGTTCAGAGGGTCGGTGCGGACCACGTCGACTTCGTTGCCGTCGGTGAGCGTGTCGCCGTCGGTGTCCGCATTGTTGGGGTCCGTATTCTGTTCGTACTCTTCGAGGTTGGTCAGGCCGTCCGGACCGCCCTGCGTATCCGCGTCCTCGGCAGAGGAATGAGCCAAATCGCCGAAGTTCTCCACTTCCCATATGTCGGCGAGCGCGTCGGCATCGGAGTCGACAAATTCGTCCCATCCCATGTCGACGATGGAAACGATATTCGTATGCGGGGGATGATCCCAGCGGGCTTCGCCGTCAATATCCTGGGGCAGCGCGTTGGTGTCGCTGCCGGCATCGATGCACGGCGAGGCGGATCGCAGCCGATAATGCCTGGTCAGCAAGGGATTTGCGTCCAGGTTGCCCGCACCGGCCGACCCGCCTTCGATGTCGGAATAAGAAACCTGCGGGGAGCCGCCGGAGGGATTCAACGCGTCAGGCGCGTTGCTCCACACGATGCTGTTGTGAATCGTGGGATTGCTATTTACGTCGTTCCAGATACCTCCGCCGCCGCCCGAGGCGTTGTTCAGCCAAAACGTGCAGTGGAGAATCTGCGGGTCTGAGTTCTGGAGGAACAGGCCGCCTCCATTCTCTACCGTGTTCTCGGCAAGGGCCGAGTTTTCGATCGTGTCACTGGAATTCAACATGTATACGCCGCCGCCCTCCTGGGAATCGTTGCTGACGATTCTGCATCCCCGGATGGTTCCCGGGGAGGATTGACTATAGATTCCTCCGCCGCTGTCATCGGATGCGTTGCCGGTAATCAGGCAGCCCTCAACGACGGATGAGGTATTCAGCCGGTAGATTCCGCCGCCGTCGCCCTGGGCCGTATTGTTGGAGATCGTACAGTCCCGGAGGACCGGGTTGCCGGTGGACATGAGAATTCCGCCGCCCCCGAACGTGATGTTGCTGCAACTATTCTCCGCGATCAAACAATCTTCGATCCGCGGACTCGAGGACGAAATCAGGAAGATTCCGGCACCCGACCCGGCGGCCGTATTACTGATGATGGTGCATTCTTGAATCAACGGATCGGCGTTCACGCAACGGATGCCGCCGCCGCCACCGGTGGAACTGTGGGAGGATGTGGCGTGATTTGCCTGCAGGATGCATCCGCGGAGCGTCGGGTCGCTGGCGTCGCAGTTCACGCCACCCCCAACGGCATCGGACCCATTCCGCACCGTGAATCCGTCCAGAACCGACCGGTCGTCTTCCCCATTCTCGAAAGAGAACCCCCTACCGTTCAACTCACAGTCGATCACACAATTGCTCGCACCGCTCTCCGATATCAGGAGAAGTGCCGTGCCGTCGAAATCCAGGTCAAAATTTCCGCTTCCGGTGTAGATGCCATCAGCGACTTGCACGATGTCGTATTCCATGGCGGCGGTCAGACCTTCCTGGATCGTGTCGAACGGATTCCCGACTGTACCGTTGCCGCCGGGCGGCGCAGCGGCATCGACATACAGGGTCGCCACCGGCGTGGACGCGGCGTTGGTCGGGTCGGACCCGTGCACGAACTCATAGACGTTGGGTATCCGGTCCGCATCGGCGTCATCGATCCGGTCGGTTGGATCGAGGGGATCAAAGCCGTGCATGATTTCCCAGCCATCCGGCGTCTCGTCTTCGTCCGTGTCCGCAACGGTGGGGGAAGTACTGTGAACCAGGACCTCGTCTCCGTCCGAGAGTCCGTCCCCGTCGGTGTCCGAATCGTTGGGATCGCCGGAACTCTCATACTCACCGAGTTCGTCCAAATCGTCGAAATCGGCGTCACCGCCCGCGGTCGGACTGAGATCGCCGAAATGCTCGAGCTCCCACACGTCGGCCAGCAGGTCGGCATCGATGTCCACGAATTCGTCGGCGCCGATATCGACGATGGAGACGGCATTGGAATGGGCCGGATCATCAACACGCAGCTCTCCATCAATATCAGCGGGAGGCGTGTTGGTGTCGGTGCCCGCGTCGATGCAAGGAGAGGAGGCCGTGAGACGAAATGTAATCGGCGTCACCAACGGATCCTCCGTAATATTCCCAGTACCGGCCGCGCCGCCCTGGACCACGGAATAGGAGATCACCGGGGTACCGCCCACGATCTGATCGGGGACGTTCGCCCATGCGACGCAGTTCTGAACCACCGGGGCGCCGCCGTTGCTGAACAGGCCGCCTCCAGTGGACGAGCTCGTCCGGTTGCCGGCGACGGTGCAGTTGATCAACAGGGGAGCCGCGAGATTGTTGTACAGACCGCCCCCGTCATCGCCGGTCTCGTTGTTGGCGATAACGCAGGAATAGAACTCCGGCGACGCTGAGGATGCCGAGATCATGACACCGCCCCCGTCGTCGCCGGCCTGGTTTCGAACGATGCGGCAGAAGCGGAATATCGGCCTCGCATTCGACGAGATCGTCACCCCCCCGCCGTCCCCATTTCCGTTCGCCGTGTTGTCCGAAATCGTGCACCGCTCGAAGGTGGGTTCCGAGTTTGTGCACAGAACTCCGGCGCCTCCAGACGACGTGGCCACGCAGTTCTCGATGCGGCAGTCTCGAATCAGCGGAGAACAATCCGTAAGAATCGCCAGCCCGCCGCCCGAACTGTTGCTTCCGTTTCGAATTGTCAAGCCCTGCAACAGAGTGCGCTGGTCTTCCCCGTCGAAGAACAGCACACCGCGGCCACTCAATTGACAATCAATGACGCAGTTTTCGGCCCCGTTCGCGGAATGCAGAATCAGGGCCTTGCCGTTGAAATCGAGATTGCGATTGGCCGCGCCCGTATATACTCCGTCCGCCACCTGTACGATATCGTGGGCGTCGCCGGCGGCGTCGAGCGCAGGTTGAATCGTGTCAAACGGCATCCCGGCAGATCCGTCACCACCAGGCAGGGCCGATGCATCTACATGAAGCGTGGGCGCCGGCACCGACAGGTTGTTGGTCGGATTGGAGCCATGGACGATCTCGTACAGATTGGGGATGCGGTCGCCGTCAGGGTCTTCCATCTGGTCGGAGGCGTCGAGAGGATCCAGTCCGTAGGTGACTTCCTCGCCATCGGTCATGACGTCTTCATCTGAGTCGGCGTTCAGCGGGGAGGTGCCGTAGACGTCAATTTCCTCGCCGTCCTCCAGACCGTCTCCGTCGGTGTCGGCCTCGTCCGGATCGGTAGTCAGTTCGTATTCCTCGAGGTTTGTGAGTGTATCCAGATCGCCGTCCGCCCCCGCGCCCTGGCTCAGATCGCCCAGGAATTCCACCTCCCAAGCGTCGGCCAGTCCGTCGGCGTCCGAATCCACAAACTCGTCGGCGCCCATATCGACGATCGAGACGACGTTCGGGTGCGATGGATTGTCGACATGGGATTCGCCGTCGGGATCGACGGGCGGTGCGTTGCTGGAGCTCCCAGCGTCGATACAGGTCGAGGCTGCCGTCAGCCGATAGGCGACCGTTAACATGGGGTTGGCATCGATGTTCCCGGTTCCGGCGAATCCGCCCTGCACATCCGAGTAGGTAACTGTGGGCTGGCCCCCCTGGATCTCATTGGGTGTGTTACCCCAGAGGATGGAGTTGTGAATCAGAGGTTGGACAGAAGATGAGGAATTGTACAGCCCGCCCCCGGTTGTCGGACCGGCTTGGTTATTAGCAACAGTACAGTTGAGCAACGTCAGACTGGAGCTGGTGTCGTACAAGGCGCCCCCGTCGTCCCCGCAGACATTGCCGGCGATTACACAATACAGGAATGTAGGCGCAGCCGCGGAATTCCAGATGTAGATCCCGCCGCCGTCATCGGATGCCATGTTGTTCAAAATCCTGCAGTTGCGAAAGACTGGTGCGGATGACGTTCCGATGGTCATCCCCCCTCCGTCATTATTGGCCTGGTTGTCCCTGATGAGACACCCGTCGAACAAGGGACTGCTGCTCGTCGTGATTTGCACGCCTCCGCCTCTTTGACACTTTTCGATGACACAGTTCCAGATCGTCGGCGATGATGAGGACAAACAGCGAAGCCCTGCCCCGAAACCGGAAGATCCATTCCGGATGGTCACGCCGCTCAATATGGCGAGGCCGGTCTCACCGTTGTTGAAAATGATCCCGCCCGTGTTTTCCTCGCAGTCGATGATGCAATTCTGTGCGCCGTTGGTGGAGTGGAGCAGGACGTCTTTGCCGCCGTAGCTCAGGTTTCGATTCCCGATCCCCACATACGTTCCGTCCGCCAGTTCAATGATGTCGTAATCCACGGCGGCGTCCAGTGCGGCCTGGATCGTGTCAAACGGATTCCCGGACGATCCGTCTCCACCCGGCAGCACACTGGTGCTTACGTACCATGCAGCACCGGGACTGCTCATCGCGTCCGCGGCATCGGTCCCTTTCAGGAATTCATAGGTGTCCGGGATGCCGTCTCCATCGCCGTCCAGTCCGGTCGGGTCGGATCCCAGCAGTCCTTCTTCCCAGTCCAACAGCCCGTCCCCGTCGCTGTCTGAATCCGGGAGGATCCGGTTTCGGAAAAAGCCGATGCCTCCGCCTCCGACTACCATCACGCTTGACGTCCCGCCGCCGCCGATCACTCCGAGAAGGTTGCTCCAGGCCGAGAGTCCGGCACTCGATTCGAGCTGATACTCTTTTTGATCAACGCCGAGCCACGACAGATCCAGGTTTGTCGACGCGACGGTCGAGATGTAGAGGCGGGAATTCGCGCCGGGATTCCCAGGGTCTGTTCCCCAATACGCTTCGCGGAAGTTGTCTTCCCCGTCTCCGTCTGGATCATCCAGTCCCTCGGTCGGACCGATGCTGTACAGCGACTGCCAGACGTCGCTCATCCCATCACCGTTCAAGTCCAATGCCCGGGTCTCGGGTAGCAGGGGCCCGACAACGATCAGGAGGCAGAGCGGCGCGACGCGAAAGAGTAAACCCGGCAAGCTGAAACGACTACACCACAGACCCGCATGCAGGAATGCGTTTTCCGGTTTGATGACTTGTGACGGGGTTTTCACCTTTCGGATCCGGGCGAATCTCCTGACCGATGCAATTCGGTCCGACGCTTCCTATAACGAAAATGCAGTGCGCTGTAAACAGGAAATAGCGCCCTTTCCATTCGAACTGGGTACGGCATCGGCGGCATGAATGAGTGAATTTGTAGTCAAGACGTGGGCAGGCACAGAGTAAACGCTTGCCAAACTGTTGATTGTTGTTGACTCTGTACTCGCGGTTCTCAACATCCGAAACGCCGGATACGCCAAGTAGATGCAGTCTGACCGGACGGTTACGATATCGAACGCCGTCGATTGACAATGATACGGAATTCGGAATTCAGTTTCAACCACCGCGCTGGGAGCGCGGTCCTGACCGCGGCAGGCCTTCTGTGCGCGTCATGTACGATGCAAGGAGTACATGAACTCGCAGAATCAACTCCGGTGTACGTTACGTCGCCGATCCTGGAGACGGACAAGCTGGCATCCATGTGGCTGATCCAGCGGTTCTTGCAGCAAAGCGCAACGTTCCGGTTCGTCGATGCCGACTCGTCCTTCCCCGACGGAATCCCATTCGACACTCCCAACGCCGAGTTTCGCCGACTCGGGAGCGTCGCCTGCTTCGAAACCGTTTTGAATCGCTTCGATGTCTCCGACCCTGCGTTGCTTCGTTTTGGAGAGCTGATGCATGACATCGAAATCAACTACTGGGGAGAGAAACGGTATGACGAATCTATCGAACTCAATCGCGAGATCCTGCAGATTGTAAAGGATCATCCCCACGATCCTGTGGCCTGTCGTGATTTGGCCTTTTCCTCCTTCGATACGTGGTATGTCCGCGTTCAACATCTCCTCGCGGGCGGCGCGGGATCCGGTCCGGAACTCGGGTCGAACACCGTGCGGCGGCTTCGGCGTGTCGGTGACGCCCTTTATGTCGGCGGTCAGCCGGAAGGCGATGCTGCATTTGTTCGTCTCAAAGAGTTGGGAGTTCGCACGATCATTAACGTGGATGGAGCAAGCCCCGACATTGACGGCGCCCGTGCACACGGGATGCGTTACATTCACATTCCAATCGGATACACGGATGTTTCGCGCGCGAAAGCGCTACGTATCATCAAGGCTGCGAAGACGATGCCGGGGCCGGTGTTGATTCATTGCCACCGCGGCCAACATCGGGCGCCGGCTGCTGCCGCGCTGGTGGCAATGACGACCGACGCTTGGTCGAACGAAGAAGCAGTCCGCTTCCTGGTATCCTCGGAAACGTCTCCGCAGTACGAGGCCCTGTATGAGTTGGTTGGTGAATTCGAGCCTCCGACTCCTGCCGAGTTGGCGGACGTGGAGGACGAGTTTCCGGAGATTGCGGATGTCAGTTCCCTATCCAAAGTGATGGCCGGTATTGATGTTCACTGGTCGCACCTGGAAACGACTCGGCAGTCCGATTTTTCGACTCCAGCCAATCACCCCGATCTGAATCCCGCACACGAGGCGTTAATTCTTCGGGACCTGTTTCACCGAGCCGTCGAAGTCGCCGCTGCCGGGGATGCGGATCGGAACCTTGAAACAAGAATGGCGGAGGCCGAGGCATCAGCCGCGGAACTCCTGATTCGGCTGGAACGCCTGCAACCTACTGGAAGCCGAAAGGAACTGGATTCAGTAAACAAGGCATTCTCTGCCGTCGACAGAAAGTGCACTGCGTGCCACAAGCAGTATCGGTAGCACATCTACACAATGGGGGTGATCTGCCAGGGCGTAGCGGCGACCGCTTCGCCAATGCGCGACAAATGGCTAAAGTAAAGACACCGCTTTGGCTCCGCACGGAGTGCGCCACAGAGCCATTGCTGAATCCTGGAATCTTCAACAGCTGCACAGGTTCCGGCCCAACAAACCGCCGTCGTTGGCTTACACGCGCACGAGCACGAGCACGGCAAACGAAGTAACCGCGCTAAAAGAAAAATTGAATGCGGGTCTGCCCCAGGTGCATGTTTCCCCTCTCTTCGGTGTCCTGCACGTTCACAAATCCGAAATTTAACGAGAACCTGACAAGGTCGGTCAGGTACCAATTGAGGCCCCCCATTGCAATGTTCATGGAGCCCCCCTTGACATCGGCGTCCGAAAGATCCGTCCTCGAGAGCCGTATCGCCATTTCGACCGCACCGTACTGTCTCTTCTCCAGAGAGAACGGCGCCCGGGGGCGGACACGGCTGAAAGCACTTTTCGCTTTGTTGTAGGTGCGGGTGTCGCGGGTGAGGAAACAGCTTCCGTAGACGTAGAGCCCGTAAAACTGAAGACTGCTCTCGCTGGAACGATCCAGATAGGTCTGCATGAACTCGCTTTGCAGCGAGAACCTACCCTTGAGGGCAGCAGCTTCGAGACCGAACGTAACCGCTCTGTCGCTTATGATGTCTCCTGTATCGACTAGCCGTGGAGCGATGTGGCTCTCCGGCCGCGAGCGGAATCGAAACGTATCTTCAGTCGATCTACTTTCCGAAGCGCTCATGCCCAGGTGGATCAGGCGGTCTGACGATTCGTTGTTTTCGTAAAGCGGAAGCCAGGTTGCCCTGGCAATAACACCGAATGGATTCTTCGAGGCGTCTCCAACCTCAAAGTCCTGCGCCTGAACGAACCACCCGAAATTCCACGTCAGACGTTGGCGAAGGCATGGTCTACCCAGGGCAATACCGACGCGGAATCCGGGTGCGAATGCTTCTACCACGGACGCAGTCTCCATGAATGTCGTATCTCGAGAACTCTCCTGCACTTCCAGGGACATCGGGGTTTTGAAGTTTCCCAGCGTCAAGGACCCAACTCCGGGCAACTCTTCAAAACGGGAGAACGTGTCATGGAGATACCATTGGTCGTCCTCCCAGCCGACCTCCAATTTAAGTTTCAAAGGACGAAGGAAGAACGTCGAAGCACTCGAATATAATCGAAAGCGTCTGAGTTCGATGTCGTCTTTGATTGTTCCTAAATCTTGATCACGCCAGAACATCGCGGCGTCAACCTGCACTTTTGCGCCGATGCGGCCCCGTAATACTCTTTTCTCTTCCGGCGCCCAGGATGGCAGGTCTTTGAACACCGGCACGATTGGCTCAAGCTCGTAGCTGGGGCCTTCCTCCCACGACCATCCAAACTTGACGGGGGGCAATGGGGCATATTTCTTCTTTCCGGATTCCGATTTTGTCTCATCGTTAGAGACAGGAGTGCCGTCATCCCCTGCCCTCGTCACAATTGCCGCAGCGAGGAAAAGAGCAAGAAGTACTTTCAGCCGTGTTTTGCTAACGTTGACCTGGAGACGCCACATGACTTCGGTTCTTGGATATTTCTACCCTACGGCACGGAATCCGTCGTTGTCGATTTCACAAAACACGCTCCGTTTGAGGTTTTCACACTCCGTCCAGGTCGAGAGTCTCCGCGAAGTGGCAGGCGGCGAAATGGCCATCCTCGACCTTGCGAAGCTGCGGCGTCTCCGTCTTGCAGCGGTCCCGGCAATACTTGCAGCGGGGCGAAAATGCGCAACCCGGAGGCAGATTGGAAGGATCGGCGACTTCCCCTTCGAGCAGGACTCGCTCAGTGTTCCCATCGCCGACCACGGGCTTCGGCGCTACCGCGAGAAGCGCTTCGGTATAGGGATGGCTAGGCTGATGAAATAATCGAGATGTCTCCGCCGATTCCACGATCCGGCCTGCGTACATGACTGCAACCCGGGTGCTGATGTTCTCCACTACGGAAAGATCGTGAGCGATAAACAAATAGGTCAGCCCGAATTGTTGTTGGAGATCCTTGAGCAGATTTACGATCTGAGCCTGCACGGAGACGTCCAGCGCCGACACCGGCTCGTCGCAGACAACGAGTTTAGGATTCAATACCAAGGCTCGTGCAATTCCGATGCGTTGACGCTGTCCGCCGCTGAAAGCGTGCGGGTACCGCCTGAGTAGAGCAACGTTTAACCCCATTGCCTCCGTTACTTCCGTCACCCGAGCTTCAATTTCCCCTCGATTCCCGAATCCCTGCGCCTTGAGCGGCTCCGCGATAATGTCCAGCGCCGTCATCCGCGGGTTCAAGGACGCGAAAGGATCCTGGAGGATGAGTTGCATGTGCTTGCGGAAGCTCCGCAGTTTTTCTCCCTCCAACGCGCCGAGATCAATCTCATCGCCACCGAGGCGAAATGTCAATTCGCCCGCAGTCCGCTCCATGAGACGTAGAATCATCCGGCCTGTCGTTGTCTTTCCACACCCGCTTTCGCCCACGAGCCCGAGTGTTTCGCCCTCGTTGATCTCGAGATCGACGGCGTCGACGGCGCGCACCTGCCCAACGACACGGCGCATCAGACCTTTCCGGATAGGAAAGGATTTTGTGAGACGTTTTACTTGAAGGAGAGGCGGCACGGAGAGAGTTTTTAGTATTTAGTTTTTATTTCTTGAACAAATTGTAAGTCAATCTAGAGATGACCACGGTCCAGTCCTGATTTGGAGTTGTCACTCTAGCTTGGTTATCGCTGTTCGTTTTTTCCTTCTTCCGAAGGGGCTTGCCCCCTTCGCCCCTCCTCCGGAGGAGGGGCGAAATTCTCACGCGGCTTTGCTGTGTACATTCTCCGGTGTTCGAAGCTGTAGGGATCGATGGGGTCTTCGGGTGTTGTAGAGGTGGACAGCCTCATCGACCGCCTTGCCGGCCTGCGCCACAGTCCGAAATTCGCAGTTCAGAACGTACTCCTGCTTGAGGATTCCATTCACACGCTCGGCCAGGGCATTTTCTGCGCAATGATCCTCTTCGGTCATGCTGATCGCCAGGGCGCGCTCCTGCAGTACGTTGACATACTCATGGGAACAATATTGGCAGCCACGATCTGAATGATGGATGGGCAACGCACCGTTGGGCAGCTGTTTCAAGGCCATCTCCAGTGCTTTGAGCGTATCCTGAGCTTCCAAGCTCCGACCGAGATGATAGCCAACGATCTTTCGGGAGTACTTATCGGTAATCAAACTCAAGTACACGAACTCATCTCGGGTTCGAATGTAGGTGATGTCGCTAACCCACACCTGGTTGGGGGCGCTCAGATCCATCTCTTTGATCAGGTTGGTGAACACCGGGAGGCTATGGGTGCTATTTGTCGTGCGTGGAGCCTTCGGAAGTGGCTCCAGTAGAAGAGCTTGGTTTCTTAGCACCTCAAAGAACCGGTCTCGACCCAGACTCACGTTCTGGGCCTCCAATTCCTTGCGAAGCATGCGGTGGAGCTTCAAGCCGCCCAGACGTGGCTGCGCCGCACGCTCGGCCTGCACCAATTTCTTTACCAGCAATTCATCCACCTTCTCGCGCCGACGAATCTTCCGCGTTTTGTAGTAATTCTGCGGGCTCATCCCCGCATGCTTACACAAAGCACGGACGCTCATCGTTTCCTCTTCCGGGAAGCTTTTCGCAGTTCGCACAGCGTCATAGCGTTCTTTTTTTTAAACGCCTCAGGATCAACGCCCATTCGTTCACATGCCACGTGAAGGTAAGCGGTTTCCAAACAATTCTCGATGTGTGCATCGGCTACCGCTGCCTCAAGTTCACGGATCCGTTTCCGGGCTTCTGCCAGTTCGTCTCGTTCCTTCAAACTCTCTATCCTCACTCTTTTCGGAAGCAAATCCTCACGACCAAACTTGCGCACCCACCCCGAAACCGTCAACGAACCACGGATCCCGTACGCACGACGCGCAGACGCAACTGTACTATGTACCCCTCGCTCCAATTCATCAACAACCTGACGCTTAAACGCCTCACTGTACCTCACCGTTTTATCCACTTTGGCCTTCTCCTTTCTGCGCCAAAGTGACAACCTATTTCAGTACGGGAACACTAAACACTAAACACTAAACACTAAACACTAAACACTAAACACTAAACACTAAACACTAAACACCAAACACTACGCCCGTCCATACAGATGACACGCAACACTCCTTCCCACTTCTTCTTCCCTCAATGATGGTGGCAATCCACGATCGCAAACTCCCGGGATCCGATCCGGGCAGCGCGGGTGGAAAGGACAACCTGCCGGAACTGAAAACGGATCAGGCACGGAGCCTTCGATCGAATCCAGGCGACCTTTTTGCCCGCTCCCAAGGACGGGAACCGACTTCAGCAGCCCGCGGGTATAGGGATGCAATGGCGATTCAAAAATCTTCCGCACGGGCGCCTGCTCGACAATGCGTCCCAGGTACATCACGGCAACTTCATCGGCGGTTTCGGCAATGACGGCCAGGTCATGGGTGATCATCATGACCGTCATCCCTTGTTCCTGCTGCAACCGTTCGATCAAATCGAGGATCTGGGCCTGGATCGTAACGTCCAGCGCGGTGGTCGGTTCGTCGGCGATCAGGAGGCGCGGGCGGCACGATAGTGCCTTGGCGATCATGCAGCGCTGGCGCAGTCCGCCGGACAGTTCATGAGCGTAGGAATCGATGCGCTGCGCAGGATTGGGAATACCGACGAGCCCCAGGAGGTCGATCGCAGTGTTGCGGGCCTCCTTCCTGGAGACGTGCTGATGGAGCCGTATGCTTTCGCAGATCTGGTTCCCGATCGAATGAACCGGGGATAAAGAGGTCATCGGTTCCTGGAAGATCATGGCAATGTCTCCGCCGCGAATCCTTCGAATTTCTTCCCCATCGGGTTTCAATGCGGTCAATTCGATTGGCTCGTCGCCGTTCCCTTCGCGCGGTTGTAGACAAATCCTGCCTTTGACGATTTTGCCCCGCGAAGGCAGAATGCGCATGATCGCCCGGGCGGTCACACTCTTTCCGCACCCGCTCTCCCCCACCAGGCCCAGGGTCCGATTCGAAGCCACGTCGAGGCTTACCCCGTTCACCGCGCGAACGATGCCCTCTTTCAGGTCAAACCTGACTTCAAGATCCTTAATCTCAACAAGATTCTTCATCAGTGACTGTACGGATCGGCGGCGTCGCGCAAACCGTCACCCAGGAAGTTAAACAACAAAACTACCATCACAACGAAAGCGGTAGGCCAGATCAGCCACGGGTAGAGATTAACCGCCTGCAGGTTCATGGCGTCCTGAAGCAGAACGCCCCAACTGATTGTCGGCGCGCGGAGACCCAACTGGAGAAAGCTCAGCGCGGTCTCCGCCAGGATCATGCCCGGAATGGCAAGGGTTACGACCACGATGAGGTGGCTGGTAAAACCCGGGACCAGGTGTCTCATCAGGATCCTGAACTCTTTCACGCCCGCGGCGCGCGCCGCGACGGCATAGTCTTCTTCGCGAAGGGCGAGAATTTTTCCGCGAACTTCCCGGGCCACACCCGTCCAACCGATGAAGGCCAGGATAACCGTCATGCAAAAGTAGACAGTGACCTGCGACCAGGCTGGCGGCACCGCCGCCGAAAGCGCCATCCAGAGCGGGATGCTGGGGATCGACATCAGGATTTCAATGAAGCGCTGGATCACGGTGTCGATCATGCCGCCGAAATATCCGGAAACCCCGCCGATGACAATTCCAAGCACAAGACTCAAAAATACGCCCACGAGCCCGATGGACAGGGAAACACGGCTACCATAGAGAATGCGACTGAACAAATCCCTCCCAAGCCGGTCCGCTCCCAGTAGATAAAGCCGCTCGCCCTCTTCAACTCCAAACAGGTGAAGATTCGTTTCGAAGAGGCCCCAGAACTTGTAGGTGTCGCCCCGGACAAAGAACCGGATCGGCAGCGGCCTGGCGCGGTCTTCGGAATAGGTGAGCAGGGTCAGCTCCCGGTCAAAATGCTGAATCCGCGGATACACAAACGGCCGGCGCAATTGCCCTTCGTGTACCCAGTGAACGGATTGCGGAGGCGCAAAACTGAGTTCCCGGGCGCGTTGGCTTGGACTGTGCGGTGCGAGGATCTCGCAGAAGATTGCAACCAGGTAGAATAAGCCGAGCAAGAACAGCGAACATACCGCCACCTTGTGATCGAGAAATTTCCACCACATCAAGCGCCACTGCGAAGCGAGAAAAAGTTTTTCCTCATCCCCGCGATCAACGGTCGACTTCGTATATTCCCTCTCGTGCGTTGAGGAATCTGGATTGGTTGTGTTCACGTAGTATGACTCTCGAATCGGATGCGGGGATCAACCCAGGCCAGGGCGATATCGGATATCAACGTGCCGATGACGGTCAAGGTGCTCAGGATCATAATCATGGCCCCGGCCAGATGCATATCCTGGTCCATGAGCGCACGCCAAAGCAGCGGTCCCGTGGTCTGGAGGCTCAGCACCATGGCCACGATGATGCTGCCGGAAAATAGCGAAGGCAGCATCCAGCCGATGGTGCTGGCAATGGGATTGATGGCAACGCGGACGGGATACTTGAGAAGGAGCTTCGTCTCGGAAAGGCCACCGGCTCGCGCGGTTTCGACGTAGGGCATCTCGAGCTGGTCGAGCAGGTTGGCACGCATGGTACGAATCAGTCCCGCTGTTCCTCCAACGGCGAGGACGATGACGGGCACCCAGATGTGCTGAAGCAAATCGACCCCGCGCGCCCACGACCAGGGAGCGTCGATAAAGTCATCGGAAAACAACCCTCCCACATCGAGGCCGAACTTCGTCGCAACATTCATGAGCAGCAATGCCAGCATGAACGCGGGGATTGAAAGCCCGATGTAGCCAAGCAAAGTGAACGCATAGTCGGAGAATTTGTACTGATGTGTCGCCGAATATATGCCGATGGGAATGGCGATGATCCAGGTGAATACGATGGTTATGAATGCGATCGTCGCGGTCAGGCCCAGTCGCTCCCAGATGAGATCGCTCACCGGTCGCCAGTGGAAGTAGGACTGGCCGAAATCCCCCCGCAGCACGATCCCACTGATCCATTTGTAGTATTGCACCGGCATCGGCTTGTCCAAACCGTACCGCACACGAAGGGCCTCCAGGACCTCCATCGCCACGGGTTCCCCGGACTGCTCCAGGTTAATGGCGTAGGTCGTGAGAAAATCTCCGGGCGGCAACTGGATCACGGTAAAAACGATCACCGAGATCACAAACAGGGTTGGGATCATGAGGAGGACGCGCCGGACGATATATTCGATCATCGGGCCTCCTCATCGATGTAGAACTGTTCGATACCGATGTAGCCGGGACACTTGATGCGCCAATCGTGAATGATCTGATCGGGAACGTTCTTGAAGCGGTCGGAGACGATCATCAACGCCTGCTGCCGGCAGATCCCGATCATGTAGCACTCCTCCGACCACTGGCGGAGGATCCGGTGACCGAGATCAAGTTTGCGTTCATCATCGCCGACCACCCCTCGAAGCTCACGATACCAGTCGAGCAGCCGCTGAAATTCAGGAGGCGGTTTGATACCGTTTCGATCTTTCCCGTCGGACGTCACGTACAGGCCATATCGCGGTCCGAAGTAGCTGTATCCCGAATGGGGAACGTATCCGCCGGGAAAGGCGATCCAGTGCAGGCCCATCGACCCCCATCCCCAGAAATCGTAGGCCCCCGTGCCCACCTGCCGGTGAGCCGCTTCGGGCGATAGAATCTTGAGCTGAAAATCGAGCCCCACTTCGCGAAAGTAGTCGATCAACAACTCCCAGAACTCCGGCAGCGTGCCCACGGACGGGTCACCGGGCTGCGCGTTGAGCACCTGGCGGAACGCCTTGCCGTTGGGAAGCCGCCGGATTCCGTTCCGACCTCGCTTCAGGCCGACGTCATCCAGGAGTCGGTTGGCCAGGTCCGGATTATACTCCAGGTAGTTCTGGTCGAACTCGGGCAGCCAGTAGGGGTCGTACGGCGAGGCGATTCCCGAGGACGGCACCGCGAGGTCCGAGCACATCAGGAAGATCAGTTCCTCCCGGTCGACGGCGGCGGACATCGCAATGCGGAAACGACGGTCCTGGAGAATGGGACGGATCTCCGGATCATTGCTGTACTGGTTGAAAATCAGGACTACGGAGCCGGGTTTGGGGTCCGCTAGCACACGAAACTTGTTCCGCTTGTGATATTGCATGAAGAGCGGATAATTATTGGAATTGATGCCGCGCGCCTGGAAATCAACCGCGCCGCCGATCGCCTTCATGGTGAGGATCTCGTAATCCTGGACCGCGATGTAAGAAATGCCGTCGATGTAGGGCAGCTGGTTCCCCTCGGGGTCCACCTTCCAATAGTACGGATTTCGCTCGGCCAGTATGCGGCCCGCCGGGGGCGGCGTCTTGATCAGAAACGAATTGAGCATCGGCAGATTCGGATTCCGCTCGGGGTTAATTACCATCGCGGAGAACATTTCCGTCCATCCGAGAAATCCCATGTCCTTGACCCGTCGATCCAGTTCTTCCTTTTCAACAAACTTCGGAAGAAATTTCTGCAAGTAGTGCTTCGGCCGGACCATGCGATGTCCTTCGTAGGCGAGGAATTCGAGAAATATCCCGTAGGGTGCGGCAAATCGGAACTCCAGCGTGTGGGGATCCGGCGCGGATACTTCGGCCGGCTTTCCCCCCGACTTCAGGAAGGACAGGAAGATCGGCCAGAGATCGGTATTGGAATAAACTTCATCGTAGTAGAATCGAAGGTCTTCGGAGGTGAAGGGTTGCCCATCGGACCACTTGATGCCGGGGTGAAGATGGAAAACATACCGGCGCCCGCCGTCGAGGACGTCCCAGCTCTTGGCGAGGCCCGGGATGACGTTCTTGCCTGAGCGGTCCCATCGCACGAGGCTTTCGTAGCCGAGACGGTGATCGAGGCAGGTGTCGCCAGGCTCGGCGTAAAGACGCCGCCAGGTGCCACCGTACTTGCCGATCGACCGAACCGGCTCCACCACGACCGGCTCCGGCGGCAGACGATCTTCGACCGGAGGCAGCTCCCCCTTCCCTACCCGCTCCGCCAACATCGGAGCTTCCTGGAAGGCAACGGTCTGGGGGACACAGGCACAGACGAAAAGAGCAATGGAGGCAACCATTTGGCTCCGGTGCAGGGCCGGCGCACTCCAAAACCTGTTCCTCCGGCGGCTTGAGCGGCAACGAGTGTGCTTAGTTTGAAACGATTCCAAAGTGCTCACAATATCGTTGAAAGAAACCGTGCGCCTGGGGATAGAAGGTCATGACATCAACCACTCCAGAGATCCCCATCACCCTATCGTCCGAGTATGTGACCGTGATTCCTATCATTGAATCCAGTCATACACAAGAGGCGGATTGCTTGGTTCGTAATCGATTGTGCAGATGCTGGTATTCAGAAGAGAGGTGTGATCATTTTGATACAATCCGTATCCTTCGTGGATATGCCCGAATACATGGAGTCGCGGACGAATCCGATGCAGGGCCGCCAGCAATTCTTCACAACCCGCGTCGTCGCCACCGATTGTCTCCCCTCCATATCCCCGGGCAGGACCGTGGGTAACCAGAATGTCAGTGTCCGGGGAAATCAGATCCCACTTCCTCCGGAGTTCCGCACCACGATTCAGATTAAAAGCCCAGTCGCAAAACCTCGGTTGCCAGGGGCTTCCGTAGATTGTAACCCCATCCACTTTGACAGAGGAATCAATCAGATAGTCCGCATTGGTAACCAGGGGCTCGGCGATTTGCGGTGTATCTTCAAAACAGAAATCGTGATTACCCGCAATCACGACTTTATGTGCGTGAGGCAGCCTGCCCAACCACGCATTGAATGACGCCACCTGCTCCAATTCGCCACAGTTCGTCAAGTCGCCAGCATGAATCAACAGGTCGCCGTCGGGAACTTCCACTTGGTCGTGCATTCCATGCGTGTCACTGAGGCAAACGATCTTCATTTACGATCTTTCGTAATCGTCCTTGTGTGCAATAATTCTTCTATGGCGAAGTGTTGGTAACGCAGAATGTAACCTGATGTTTCAAAAAGTATCGAATTCTTAGCCTCCGATGTAGCTTGGGCTTCCAAGCCCGAGCAGTGCAAGGGTAGGGTCATGAACCAGCGAATGGGCGGAGCCGGCTCCTTCATTCTATCACCATGATCTCCCCTTGCTACGGGTCGACCGGTGACACAGGGTTCCGTTTATCTCAACCTACATCCTAATCCCAATCCTCATCTCAATCCTAATCGATTAAGATTGAGATGAGGATTGGGATTAGGATTGAAAATGTAGATGTATCCCATCATCAAGGACTCAAGCTCATGAGACATTTGCGTCGAATCACTCTCGTTGTTGTGCGGAATCTGTATTTCTGTTTCCGCTGTTTCAGTCCCCGCCCGGTTTCGGGCGGCCAGGGACAATACTACCAGTTCGGCTTCAACCCGGCGGGCGCGAAGTTTGACGGCGAAGCGGAAAACGCCGGTTGGGAAGCGGCAACACCGCCAAGCGTGAGATAAGCAGACTAAAATCTCAGCGCCCTTCGGATCAAAACTTCCTCGAGGTCCCTCCGCCGGTCGAGCACGCCGATGATTCGAATCGAACTGCCGGCGATCCTGGAAAAAATACTGAACTGCGAGTCGAGAAATTCGCGGTATTCTTCCACGCCAAATCCTTCCAATTCGGAAGGAATCCGGCATCGAGTCGGGTGGGCGCGCAGCGATTCAATGTTGTCAATGAGCTTGTCATAGATTTGCACTGCGGCATCGACGGAGTGTCGGTAGTGCGGAATTCATACCGCGCTCAGGCGTTGCGGGCTTTCCGACAAGGGCGGACCTGCCTTCAGCATGGCAGTCCGCAGAGGAGGCATTGCCCTCTGGCGGATTCCATTCGAACCGCGTCGATCTGCGATGACGAGTACGATTGGGAGTGGGGAAGGAGAGTGTAGAGTCCGTTTTCGTGTCTAATTCCAAGCTTTCTTGTCGCCAATCGGAAGTCTTGGCGACTTCCGCTACATGGAAGGTCCGTTCCATCCGAAATCGAAAATTCGAAATTTGGTTGCGGCTTTGCTGCTTCGTGTGATTCGTGGCTCCATTCTTCGTTTCACGGTGAATCGATCCGGCTAAGGGACTTTCCTGCATCTCAACTCATTCTCCAGGTTCGAACGCACACCGCGCAGGAAGGGGTCACCCGTTTTTTCCATCTGACCCAGCAACTTTCCGCGGTATGTCCCCAGCAAATCGCCATGTTCCGTAGCTTCGGCAAGGTTTCGCCGCTCCCACGGATCCTCTTCGAGATCGTAGAACTCATCCCGGTCATTCGCCCAATAAACATATTTGTAATGCCGGTCACGAATGCCGCGCACCAGGTTGTACTGCAGATCGCCGTGGTGCTCCAGGTAGACTTCATCCGGCCAGTCGCAAGAAGCAGTTCCATCCAATAAGGAAAGAAGTGAACGACCGTCGGCCGAAACTCCGGCTGCATGCAGCAGGGTTGGATAAAGGTCACAGAGAGTAACCATCTCGTCTCTTCGGTCTCCGACGGCAATCCGCTCGGGCCAGGTAAGGATCAACGGAATCCGAACCAGGTCATCGCAAAGCATCTCATTTTTCCCGAACAGGCCGTACCGCCCCATCAATTCGCCGTGATCACTGGTTACGATTATCAGCGTGTTTTCCCGCAACCCTGTTTCTTCCAATGCGCGAAGAATTCGGCCGAATGCTTCATCGATCAGGCTGATCATCCCGAAGTAGTGCGTAAGCGCCCGCGCCGCCACGGGCCAGTTGTTCGGGATCCGGCAGAAATCCCACCCGTTGTAATGCTTTCGGTAGGCGACGGGCTTGTCGGCAAGATCGTCTTCGTAATTCGCCCACGGTTCGATTGCATCCGCGTCGTACCGCGCTACATAAGACTCCGGCGTGCACCACGGGACGTGCGGCATGTCCGTCGATGCGAACAACAGAAAAGGTTGATCGGGGCGCTCCCGTTCATGACCATGAATCATTTCGGCCGCTGATTGGCAAACCATCCACGGCTGGGTTTCCTCCAAGATCTCCGTGGTCGTGGCCGCCAATGTGTTCTTGGCCGTGCATCGATTCGGAATACGAATCTCGTGCGCGAATTTGTCTTCAGGAAACTTGGAATGCGGCGGCAATTCGGCGACGTGCTTGAATCCGTGGTGTGAAGGCTTGTTAGTTTTTCCGACATGCCACTTGCCGGCGTAGTACGTTTCGTATCCCGCCTGCGTCAACTCATCCGCAAATGTCGGCATCCCCTCCGGCAGATGGTTCCGGACTGGATAGTCCATATGCGAGTTGTGGAGAAGCGTATGCTGGTGGGGCAGAAGCCCGGTTAATGCAGAGGCGCGCGCCGGGGTGCAAATCGGGGTTGGCGTAAAAGCATGTGTGAAGACGACACCGTCGCGCGCCAGCGAGTCAAAGTTCGGCGTCTCGCAAAGCCCACCCGGCCCGATCGTTTCCCGATGCATTTGATCGGGCATGAAAATCAGAATGTTGGGGCCGGCCCGCATTTCGAATTTCGGATTTCGAAATCCCGTTACACTTCGCTCCAGTCAAATATCGCCGTGACCTGCCGGCCCGGATTCTCCAGCAGAGATCCGTAGACATCCGCGGCATCCTGGGGGCGGGAGCGCGCGGGAACCAGGTTGTCCAGATTCAGTGCGCCATCGGCAATCAACGTCGCGGCCAGCTCGCGATCGGCGGGGAGGTTCGCCCGCGGACTGAGCACCATGGCCTCGCGCTGAAACAGGTCCCGGGCTCCGAATGAAAACGGTTCCGTGTAGTTTGCCTGCAGTACCAGGCGCGGCGCCCGGCCCGATCCGTCCCACGGCCGCGCCCGCAGGAGGTTTGCGGCAACATTCACCATATCCGCTCTGGCGGTGACTTCGAAGACCGCGTCCGGACCTTCCTCCCATCGCGCATACACTTGTTCCGACAGCTCGCCGGCCGCTGGATCGATGCACGGCACCCCGATCCCTTCGGCGAGGGCGCGTCGATCCGGGTCGATGTCGCAGGCAATCACCTCTGCGCCCCGGGCAAGAAGGCAACGCACGCTGCATTGGCCGATGAGACCCAGGCCAATCACCACTGCGCGTTCACCGGCTCGCATATCGGCGAATCCAACGCCATGCAGGGCAATCCCCGCTACATTGATGAAGCCGGCCTGCTCCGGTGGGCACCCGTCAGGGAGCTTGATCAAGGACTCCGCGGCGACCGTTTGATGAAGGCAGTGCGCACCCCAAAGTGCCCCCGCTCCATCCGTAATTCGATTCCCCCCAGGCAGGAAAACAGAGTCGCCTTTCTTGATTCCGGTGACCTTCGAACCCGTTTCCTGAACCGTCCCAACCGCGGAATAGCCCGGCACGATCGGAAACTCGGTATTGGGATGGCCCAGGCGGAGGATCCGGATTTCGGTTCCGGTGCTCACCAGGGAGACCTCCGCTCGAGCAAGCACCTCCTGGTCTCCCGGCTCCCCCACTTCAACGGGGCCGAAGCCGGCTTTCAGAATGTCGTTCACCAAAACTGCTTGTGTGTTCATTTACTCCCCGTTCGGCTTTGATTCATGGCTGGCGACAGAATACTCTTGTTTAGTATCTACATTTAATCCAGTGAAATACAGTACTGATTGTCTTCAACTCAGCTCGGTTCCTGAGACGCATGAATACGCCGGAAAATTGCCTGATCATCGGCCTGGACGGCGCAGTCCCCGAAGTCGTCGAAAAGTATTCGAAGCGAGGCTACCTTCCGAATATTTCAAAACTGATTGAGAATGGCGCCTGGGCCGACAACTGCCTGCCTCCCCTGCCCAATACATCGCCTACCTGCTGGGCCACCATTGCCACCGGAGCATCGCCCGCAACGCATGGTGTCACCTCATCAGATCTCTATGACTCCAAATTGCCCCTTACTGAGACCTATCCGCATGAGGGATACTCCTCGGATTCGACCCGGGCGGATACCCTTTGGCAAGCCGCCGAGCGCGCCGGGTTGCGCTCCCTTCTCATCTCCTATCCGACATCCTGGCCTCCCAAAACAAACGGCGTTCAAATCGGCACCACGGATACTTCCGCGACGGACGGCTCCTTCGGGATCAAGCACCAGCTATTCTCGACCGAAAACATTCCCGCAAGTTTGAAAATCAATGTAGAGAAGGCTCGGAATGCTCTCCGCGGACAACTTACCCCGGAATTGGACCCGGGATCCTGGATCGTGGATCGCGAAGCGTGCAAGGAAGCCGCGCCGATAGAGCCCTTTTCCTGGACGGTTGAGATTTCGAAAGAGAACGAAGTTCTTTTCTCCGTTCCCTACGCACCCGGAAAGCGGCTGGTCAAACTGCGAAAAGGCGAATGGAGCAGGGATTTGGGAATTACGGTTCAGACCGCGAGGGGTTCAAGGGACTTGAAGTATCGCATCAAGGTCATTGCGGCTTCGTATCGTTCAAAAAAACTGGTCGTCTATGTAACTCGAATGGTCTCGACTCCCCGTGTTGTCCCCCGATCGCTTGAATCCGCAATCGACAGCATTCAAGGCATCCCATCCTACCGGGATTATTTCAATTCTCCGAACATGGACACTGTCGATCTGGATACCTTCATCGAAATACAGGAACTGGGATTCGATTGGATCACATCAGCAGTAAAGGTTTGCCGGCGCGAGCAACCCGGCGAAATCACGTGCGTATATACCGTCTCGATTGACACGGTGAATCATCTGTACCGTAGCATCCTGGAAAAGGAACAGCCCGTTGCCAGGAATGCCTATCTACAGGCGCGCAATATTGAACGAAGAACCTATGAGGCCATCGATCGTTTCATCGGAAAGTTGCTCCAAATTCGACAGCGAAACCGCCTGGTGGTTCTTGTTTCGGACCACAGTGCCGTCACCTACGAGAACGATTTCAGAATAGACGACGCCCTGAAGCAGGCCGGCCTCCTGGTGACGAGAAAAACCAGGGAGGGAGAGGAAGCAGTCCTGGAAAAATCGCAGGCCGTCTGTCAGCGGCAGATGTATGTTTATGTGAACCTGAAGGGCCGGAATCCCGGCGGGATCGTTGAAAAAGAGAATTTCGAAAACGTAGTAAACAGAATTATCGCGGCGCTGTATGACTACACCGACCCGGCGACACGGTGCAAGCCGGTTGCCCTGGCATTGAGGAATGAAGATGCAAGTATTGTTGGACTTCGGGGAGAAGGCATCGGGGATGTAGTGGTAGCGGTGCGAGGAGGATTCGGTCGAATTCCCGGCGACGAGGTACACGGCCACCGCCTTCCCGGTGGAGAGCACAACGGAAAGAGCATGAAGTGTTTGCTGGTATTTTCCGGTGCGGGGATCAGGAAGAAGGCCAGGATAGAAAGACCCGTCTCCTTGAAGGACATTGCTCCGACGATTGCACACCTGATGAATTTCCCGGCACCACGAGACACGGAAGGCGGGATCATTTATCAGATGCTGGATGAGTGAGCTTTGATGAAATGACAAAATGCCCAATGACGATTAACCACGGGGTTATTCCGTGACAGATCGGATGCCGCGACGGTTGCCGGGAGATTTTGATTTTGGGCTAGTCCAAAACCAGACTCTCTCCGTTGGAAAGATGATGAAGTGCCTGATCGTTCCAGGCCCTGAACTTGGTCGAATCGGCTACTGGAAGCCCAGGGTAACCGGACCAAGGAGACCGAAGGGGACCGGGTCTTCGAACATCTGGTTGGCCTGGGTATTGGTGACCTCGATCTCGATGGTGTGGTCGCCGGCGGTGAGGGGGTGTTCGCAGACAATTTTCCAGGGACGCCAGAGGGAGCGGCCGATTTCTGTGCCGTCGATTCTTACCACCGCGTGGTTGGCGAGGTTTTCGAATTCGACGGTTCGCAGGACGGCCGCCTGATCGAGGGATAGTTTCTTTGTGTATACGGAGCGTCCTGAATAGAGGCCGTAGCCCCGGGCGGCCAAATCATCGCCGGTCGAAACCGAAAAGGATTCCGGTAGGGGGGCGAGTTCTCCGTCTTTCACCGTAAATTTTCCGAACACCCGAGGACGAACCACGGGCGCAGGAGCCCGGCGCTTCCAGAACAGGTCACGGGCGTTCATGTAGTCGGTATGATCGAGCAACAGCTCGATCTCGTTCTCGCCGGGGCGGAGATGCGGCGTGAGGTCCGCGGCGGGAAGAGACGGATCCACGACCGGGCTGTCGATGATCTTCGCCTCCTTGCCATTGACGAGTACCTTCGCGCGCTCCCATTCGCGGTAGTGCTGCGTTTCGTCCATTACCCACACCAGCATTTCCAGGGAAGAATCCAGGTTCAGGGTAAAGCGCTCATGATAGATCACGAATGCTTCCCAGGCGCGGCGATGGGTCCACTCGGTCTCGATCGTCACGGGCTCCGAAATGACCAGATTGTGATCGGGCATCGAGACCCTCCACTCCCCATCCAGGACTTTCGATGTCGATGCAACCGGCGACGAAGCGGGCTTTGACGTTCGGGAAAGAAGTTTGGACTCGAAAGGCGCAAACTCGAGTTGAAACTTCCCTTTTTTCCCATCCACCGGGGAGCGTTTATCGAGGAGGACATCCACCTGCTCTGCGGCGTCCCAGCCCGCGATCTCCAGATCGGCAGCGGCGGTTTCGTCGCCGAAATAGACGACGAAGAGAAGGTGTTGGTCTCCGTCGTCCCGGTAGTAGACCGCGAAGTCGCTGCGTTTCTCCGAGCGGAGCCGTACCGGCAATTGAATCATGCCGGAAATCGCCGATTCGACGGCATCGGAATAGCCTTCGTGCAGAGGATCCTGCCCGGAATCGATCAGGGGACCGATTTGATCCAGGCGCTCGTCCGGAATGCCGTCTAGCACCGTGCATGCGTCTCCGGATCCATCGATCCAATCGACCAGGTCCCGGGCGCTTTCGCCATCCTCATACCGGGCCGGCAACGGACGGATCCAGAGGACCTTTCCGCCGGACTCCGCGAACTCGCGAATCTTCGCGGCGGAATCTCTCGCAATGATCTTCGCTGCCGGCACCAGGACGAGTGGAAACGATTCGCCGGCCAGTTCGAGGTTTCCTCCCCTCACTGTCGCTCGCTTCATGCCTTCGTAATCGATGTAGTCATAGTCGATCTGGCGACGGATCATGTCATGGGCGGTGTAGGTCACAATCGGAAAGATTTCACGCATTTCGCCTTCGTACCGCATTGCCCGCGTCATCGGCTTCATCGGGCGAAACGGCGTCAGCAACGATTCGGTCGGGAAGTAGTAAGCGACCGGCGCGACGTGTCGTCCCCGCGTGAGTTCGCGTCCGAGATTCGCCGTGTAGCGATCCCATGCGGAATAGAATGGCCACAAGGTCCATTGGAAAAAGTAGGACGGCGTTTCGTAAAGCTGATCATGCGCGATGGTGTAGTGCATCGCATTCGGGACCAGGATGTTGACACCGAAAACGTACATCCAGTCGGTGACGTGCTTCATCTCCTCGATGGTGGTTCCCCACCCCAGCAATCCCGGGCCCTCACAGAGGACCCTTCCCTTCACCGGGCCCTCGTTCTGATGGGCGACGGAACTCGCGAACTTCGGAGACTTAAAGCTTTCGCGACCCTGGGATTTCGGCGGACAAAGCGCATCCAGTCCAGGCATATGATACGGCCGGGCCATGCGGAAATAGTCCCCCATCTGTGGAATAATCCCGCTCTCCTCCGAAAAACAATCGCCGGTGTAAATTACCCCGTTCCGGTCCGCCCACTCGCGCAGCTGATCGTAGAATGACTCTCCGTAGATTTCGGTGACTTGATTCCAATACCGCCACCGGCTTGCGTGGATCCGTGGGCTGTCCTCTTCCGCGAACACGGCCGCCAGGCACTCGTTCAGGTTAGAAATTCCGTTTTCTTCGAGCCGCTCGAACAGGTTCAGCGAAAAGGCTACCGACGGCTCGGCGAACCGGTGCTGCGTATTCCGGATCATTCGCGTTTCGTCGGAGAAGAAGCCTTTGAACGTGGTGCCGAAAAACTCGCCGACATACTTCTTGTACTTTTCACAGGTGACATCCAGAAAACATTGCACCGCCTCGGGGTTGAGGACATCGATGTTGAGTCCGAAATCGCGGCTGATCAACATAAGGATCCGCCAGTCCCCTCCGGGGGCAGACCACTTCAGAGACAGATCGTCGCAGGAGTCCGTGATGTTCTGCGCCTGATCGATCTGCATCTGACCATCCTCGAGAGGAACCGCCAATACGCGCTCGACGCGGGGATCGAAGAACAATCGGTTGCCTTCTTCGATTGTCTCCGGATAGAGGTAGCCCGTGATCGCGGTCGGTCGGCCCCCTTCGTCGCTGGAACTCGTTTCGCCTCCTCCGGGCCGGGAGTCGACAGGCGCGTCGGCCATACCGGTCTTGCCCCAGTCCGGGCTGAAGTTCACTTCACCCGGACCCCTCGCATCGGTGGAGAAACAGGACAGCACGCGCATGCGATACGTGGGATCTACCTCCTGGACTTTTCCTTTGGCGGAACAGGTCGGCCAGGCGAATTCGTCGAACACCCAGACATCCAGCCCCAACTCCGCGCTCTTCCGCACCGCGAACTGAAACCGCTGCATGAAATCGTGAGATAGATACTCGGTATCCAGGCCAAACCGCGCCCAGAGGGTCCAGCCTTCCATGCCTGCTTCTTTCATGAGACCGAGCTGCCGCTCGATCTCGGCGTACTTCATGGTTCCATTCCAGATCCACCAGGGGATGGGTCCGAAGCCGAAGGTTGGGGGGGTTGGCATGGGGTTTAGTATTTAGTGTTTAGTTTTTGGTCCGAATCCTAATCTCAATCGTAATCGCAATCCTAATCGATTAAGATTGCGACTAGGATTGCGATTAGGAAATGAAAAAACACTAAACACTAAAAATACTAAACACTAAACACTCAAAAGCCCCAGCGAACTAATCTCCCTGCACGGTCGTCCAGCCGCCGCTGATGGTGGCGGGGCTGGGGGGACTGCCGAGAAGGTATCTACCCACCGAGAACGGAACGTCGTCCCGCTTGATGGTTTCGGCGTGGAAATCGGCGAACAGGAAGTTGAGGCCTCCCAGGTGGTAATCGGGGATCAGCCAGTCGTTGCCGCCCCCGCTCCAGGATCTGGTGTCACAACGGGGAAACGGAGAGTTCCATTCGTGCATAGTGATGGGCCGTTCGTCGAAGAGCAAATAGGTGCCGGTCGTATCCTCAATCTCCTCGGCCGGCAGATTTCCCGGATGCCCGTAGTCTCTCTCGCAGGCGCCGGAGCTGAAGGTTGCGCCTTCCCGGCCGCAGGGGGCGCCGTCGGGGGAGGCATTGAGGTTGTAGCTGATGGAATGAGAGAAATCGTATCCAAAGACATCCCGGTCGAGGTTCGGCGCCTTCTGGGCTTCAGGGCAGAGAAAAATCCGGATCGGGTTCTTCGGGTCACGGAGCCAGTAGGCCCTGCCGGTCCCCTTGGCAACGTCGTCCAACCATAGCTGCTCGCTGCCGTCGAGGTAATCGCCGGCTACGATGTGATGCTGCCATGAAAACGGTTCGTACCGAAAAATTGCGAAGAAGCCGTGATAGCCGTAATCGGTCCGATCATTGGCATGGAGTGCCAGTGCCAGCCCCAGTTGATGCTGGTTGCTCATGCACCAGGTGGCATTCGCCCGCTCGATGGCGGTGGTCAGAGCGGGGGCGAGAAGCGCGGCCAGGATCCCGATGATGGCAATGACCGCGAGCAGCTCAATTAACGTAAAGCCGGGAGATCTCCGTGATTTGCTTTCTCCACGCATCGTCAGAAAATACACTTGTTTGTGAATACCCCGATTATACGCAATCCTAATCGCAATCCTAATCGCAATCCTAATCGTAATCCTAATCTCAATCCTAATCTCAATCCTAATCGATTAGGATAGGATTGCGGTTGCGATTAGGAAATAAAGAGAAGGTTGGGGAGTCGGGCGTGGGATGATCCGGGGTTGGGGAGGAGTGTTTAGTTTTTAGTGTTGAGTTATGTCCAAGGGACTTCGATATTCGACATCCACTAAACACTAAATACTCAAAAGCCCCGGCGGGCTAGTCTCCCTGCACGGTCGTCCAGCCGCCGCTGATGGTGGCGGGGCTGGGGGGACTTCCGAGAAGGTATCTACCCACCGAGAACGGAACGTCGTCCCGCTTGACGAGTTCGGCGTGGAAGTCGGCGAACAGGAAGTTAAGACCTCCCAGGTGATAGTCCGGGATCAGCCAGTCGTTGGCAAACTGACTCCAGGACCTGGTGTCGCATCGCGGGAAAACTGAGTTCCACTCGTGCATCTGCGTCGGCAATTCGTCGAAGAGCAGGTAGGTGCCGGTGGTGTCCTCGATCTCCTCGGCCGGGAGATTTCCCGGGTGCCCGAAATCCCGTTCGCAGTTCCCGCTGATGACAGTGGCGCCTTCCCGGCCGCAGGGAGCGGCATTGGGTGCCGCGTTGAGGTTATAGCTGATGGAATGCGCCCAGTCGTACCCAAGGTAATCGATATCCAGGTTCGGCGCCTTCTGGGCCTCGGGACAGAGAAAAATCCTGATTGGGTTCTTGGGGTCGCGGAGCCAATGGGCCCTGCCGGTGCCCTTGGGAACGTCGTCCATCCATAACTGTTCACTGCCGTCGAGGTAGTCTCCGGCCAGAATGTGCTGTTGCCACGAGAATGGTTCGTACCGGTAAATCGAAAAGAAACCGTGATACCCGTAGTCAGTCCGGTCATTGGCATGAAGCGCGAGGGCCAATCCGAGTTGATGCTGGTTGCTCATGCACCAGGTGGCGTTGGCCCGCTCGATGGCGGTCGTCAGGGCGGGGGCGAGGAGGGCGGCAAGGATGCCGATAATAGCGATCACGACAAGCAGCTCGATCAACGTAAAGCCGCGAGATTTTTGAGATTTCCTTTTCCCACGCACCGTTAAAAAAAATTACCCCGCCGCGACGCTTGTCGCAAGCGCCGCGACGGGGTTAATCATTCACACTACCGTTCCGGCGCCGGCCCCGTGTGGCGGCCGGCAACCGAAATCAAGTTTTACGCAACGCGACGAAACCGCCGCAGGAAAACGAATCCCATGGCCATCAGCGCCAAGGTACCCGGCTCGGGAAGCTGCAGATTGTACTGGTCCGAGATCTTGACATTGTCGACGAAAATGAGGGTCTCGTCTCCGGCGGTCGTCTGACCGCCGAAGTGAAAACGGTCGGTGGACGGGCTGACGCTGTTAGCATCTCCGTACCCGGTACCCGAGTTGCTGTACGTGGTGCCGTTGAGGCTGATCTCTACGAAATCCGCGCTGCCGCCGTCGGTAAAGCTGGCAATTGCGATATGGTTCCACTGGTTTTGGGAGACCGTGAATTCGGCTACCTGCCAACCGCCGGAGTCGTAAAAGACGGTCCCATCCTCGTCGAAACGGAATGCGAAGGTGAAAGGACCAAAGGGATCCCCCGTGGCCGGCGAGCCATACACTTCGAGCAGCCGCGCTGAACCACCGGCGCCAGGAACGCCGTAGAAGGAAAGGGCAATCGTAGAACTAGTGCCCGGATTGCTGTTTCCCTGACCCCACGGATGGACGTCCATCACCGGGCAGCAGGGGCCGCCGGCAGCGCTGTCGATCTTCAGCGACTTCAGACCTATCACCTGAGGCGCAGTCCCGCCGTTCGGATCCGTCGATGCGTCAACAACCTGAATAATGTTCACCGCGCCTTCACCACGGATAACCTGGTCACTGGGAGGCGCGGCCGCCGCGGGATTGAAGTCGCCCGAAGCGTACTCCGTGGCCGCGGCCGAGGATTCGAAGTCCTGCGAGTAGACTAACGCACTCCACGAATTCGCCGCGGAGAGGCCCAAGGCGGCCGCAATCGCAACGACGATTACTGTTGTTTTTTTTCTGGTTCTAGTCATGTCTTTCTCCATTTAGTTGCACGTTCACATATGGCGGGACTACGAATCGCGCGCCCCGATCATATGTTTTCCTCCTGCTTCTGTTGTCTCCGCACGCCATACGCGTGACTTTCTTCACTTACTCACTTTTCGATAATTCGGTAGACGCGCCCCGTGCTAACGCCTTCCGGATCGGTTGCAATCATCGTGCCGCCGATTCCGTTGATCGTCACCCCGGTGTTTTGCCAGAAAGGTTTCGACGGGTTTTTGGCCGACTGCAGCAGATAGTCGGTTCCGTTTACAGAGGCGAATGAAAATGAGTCGGTATTCTCGATCTGAAACCCTGACAGAACTGGTCCGGCCGGGGCGGGCGCCGTATCCTCAATCGTGATAGCATCTACAAAAACACCTGCACCGACTCCCGAGCTTAGCTGACCGGCAAGCTGATATCGGCCGATGGTCGCGAGGTCATCTCCAGCGCCAAAGCCCTGGCCATTGTTGTCGTACGTGGTGCCGTTGATTGTCAGCAGCACCCAATCCGGAGTCACAGAGGCATCGCAGCTGATTGTAACGGTGTTCCACTCGCCGTGGTTTACGGTAAGGCCGGAATTTACCCAAACCCCGTTCTGGTAATACACGGTGCCGTCCTGATCAAAGCGGAGTGCATAGCCAAATGGGTCGCCATAGGTGATCGGCGGATTGGCGCTGCCTCCCTCTGACGACCAGACTTCGAGCAACCGGACACTGGTGGTCGTGGCCGCGGTTACCCCGTAGAATGAAAAGGTCAGGGAAGACTGCGGCGGCCCGGGAATAATTTCAGAGGTAGTTGGCCAGATCTGGTAGATCGGTGTCACTGGGCCGGGCGGTGGATTCGCCGTCGCATTGCAGTCGATCTTCAGAGAATTCGATCCCTCGAAAACCTGGGGCGACCCGGAAGGGCTCAGGTTCGCGGTGGTGTTCGTATCCACGACCTGAATAAAATATGCTTTCTGTTCCTGAACATTCTGCGAAAAAGCGGGGCCGGCGGGATCCGCATCTTCTCCGCCATCATACTGGGTCGCAGGCGTGGAACTCTCGAAGTCCTGGGTATAAATAACCGCGGCCTGCGCGGTTGCCCCAGCCAATCCCATGGCGGTCAACGCCGTGACGAATCGGAAACCGAGAGGAATGGAAAGGAAGTTAAAAGGGTTCAAGATATGCTCCGATCGGATTGTTCTCATCTTCTCAGCGTCAGGACCATGGCGAACGGAAGTGGCCCACTCTCCCGATTTATTATTAGAACCTGTTTCGAAACGTAATGAACCTTAGACATTCCCGAGCCTTTGGGTCAATGGAAAACTCAGTAACATCTCAATGCGAGCGGGAGCGGGGGGGGCAGATTTACATCTTGACATCTGAGGATCGTTCTTCGTTACATGGTAACCTGGGACAGTGATTCCTCCAGGTTATCCGGCGTTGCCAGCAAGTAACGAAGATTGAATATCTCATCCACGGACATTGCTCGGGTCGGCTTTGTCTTCAGATCGACACCGCGTTTGAAAAACACCCCTCCCCGTATGGTTCCTTCGGCAATGAGATCCTGGCAAACCACAAGATCTGCGCCCGACAGGACGAAAATCGGCGGCAGATCCTTTGGCGGACCGGACTCGAAGTAGGGGATCCCGGCACAGGAGACAATCGCCACGACCCCGGGCACCTGCTCCAGGGCCTCGAGAAACATCTCCTCCGGCGGAGGCCCGGCAGCCATTCTGAGCAGATCTATCATTTCAGGCTCCGCATCAAAAGTGCCCAGGGTGGCTGTCAGACCGGTCCTGCCGAAACCCCGTTTCAGTCCCTCGAGTTGGGCCGCTCCGGTCGGCGGCGGCTCCAGGGGCGCACCAGGTCTGGGTATGAAAAGCTGCAAAACCAGAACTTCCCCGCCATCCGGAAAGGACTCCGCCATCAGTTCGCCGAGCTTGCGCCCGGTTACTTGGTTAAAATCCAGGACCTCCTGGTCCGTGGCACCGCCCCCCCTGCACCCCCTGGTGAAGATCGTGCCCAGCGAAACGAAGATGGCGAGGAGCAATAAGGCGAGAAGCGGATTGGCGGCCTTTTCAAACTTGCGACGTTGGGAGAGAACGACAAACAGCGCGATGGCGAGGAGGATGAGGAGGAGTCTCAAGGCGAGTCCTTTGGGTGGTTTTGGATTTCAAGGTTTTCGGTTTTCGGTTTCCGGCTTTCGGTGTTTTCTGAGCGCACTTTCTTTCTCGACTCTCGCGCCTGCCACGCAGCGGGACCACGATCTGGGCCAAGCGCCAACGGCGCGGCTTCATTGTAGCCTGGGGCAACGCCCCAGGAAAGAGCCGGGCTGAGCTGCAGCCTGAAGGGCTGCTTCACGGCTTGAAAGGGAGAAACGTGGCGGATCCGGCGTTGTCGTCGGGGCATCAGGTGAGCAAGCCCTTCAGGCTTGTTCCCCTTGGCGGTTCGCGTCCTGGGGCGTTGCCCCAGGCTACGGTGACGCTGCGCCGTTGGCGCGTGGCCCAATCTCCAAATTGTGGGGCGGTGCCACAGGCTACGGTGACGCTGCGCCGTTGGCGCGTGGCCCAATCTCCAAATTGTGGGGCGGTGCCCCAATCCCCAAACCCAAATCGCGAATGCCAAATCCCGAATAACCAATCCCCTGAACCCCCAACTCTTACTGCACCGCGATCCGGTAGACTCTTCCGTCATCAATGCCGATGGGATCGAAGACCGAAGTGGCTCCGACTTTTCCTTCAAAGGTGTAGTCCCCCGCGGTCCAGTTTCCGACCGCCGGATCCGTGGTCGACTCCACCTTGTAATCCTGGCCCGCCCGCCCATCCAAAGCCAGGCGAGCAATCTCCGCCTGGACCACGCTAAATGCGTTCGTGGGGGGAGGGATCGCCAGGGGATCCTCGATGAAAAAGTCGTCAAAGAACGTGCCGGAACCGGGACCGGTATTGGACGTGCTGGTGAATTGGTAGCGGTCGATCGTTGCGGGGGTACCTACCGACTGGCCATATCCGGCGCCACCATTGTCGTGGAGGGCGCCGTTGATATCAAGCGTGACAAAGGCGGTGCTCACACCATCCACCCGGGACGAAATTACGATGGTGTTCCACTGATTCAGGGGAAACGTTAGGCCCGAATCATCCCAACCGCCCTCGCTGTCGTAAAAAATCGATCCGTTTTCATCGAAACGAAACTCGTAAATGAAATCCGGGCCAAAGGTGGATCCGAAGTCTCCGCCGGCATTCGCCCACGTTTCGATGAGTCGCTGGCCATCGTTCCCGTCCGTGGACGGAACGCCATAAAACGAAAAGGTCACGATCGACTCGGTGGACCCAAGGCCGCCGGTCTGGAGGGGATGGATATGGTAATGTTGACAGCAGCCGGTAACTTCAGGTGGCCCACCGCCGGAAATCTTGAGCGAGTTGTCTCCTGACTGAACCTGCACCGCGCCAGAAGGACTCCCGTTTACGATCGTATTGATATCCACCACCTGGACCGCGGACAAAACAGATTCGTGAAATACCCCTTCGGATCCATCAACCACGGGAACCGGATTGAAATCCCCAGTGGCGTATTCGTCCGCCGCCGGGGAGTCTTCAAAGTCCTGGGCATAGATGACCACAAGAGCCTGGGACGGGCTCGCAGCCATCAGTGCCGTCATGGCGGTGGCTAGCAGGAAAAGACAAACTCTGAAATGAACGCTGCTTACGGGAACTGCCATCTCATTTTTCATGCGGAACCTTTCGACGTAGTGGTGAAGTGCTCTCTGATAAGAAGATCTACTAATGCTCAATTATTCCGCAGCGATCCGCCAAGTCAAGGGGGAAAGTGCTGCGGGTACCTGTCCGCCGGGTCGTTCATGAGCCTTCACTTCGTTACAAAACCCGTACAATTCTAGGAATATTCCGTCGAGTTACCCCTATCGTTGGAAAAAATATCGGATTTTGAGCCTCCGATGTAGCTTGGGCTTACAAGCCCGGGCAGGGCAAGGGAAGGTCATGAACGGGCGAATGGGTAGAGCCGGCTCCATCATTCTCTTGCCATGATCTCCCCCTGCTCCGGGTCGGCCTTGGAAGGCCAATCTACTACAATCCCGAAATTCAACACAGCCCTCGCCGGGGGGATGAAGAGGCTGAGGTGGAACATGAAGGGAGAAAGCGGGGGGCACGGCTCAATTCTTCCTCCATTCATGTGCCCTTTCAACCTCACGTCCCCCGGAGGTGGACGGCTACTTTATGAGCAACGCGGCGTAGCCTTTGTCCTGGCGAGGTAATCGCAGCTTGATCTTGCCGTCCAGGAGTTTGAGAGGTCTCACCAACCGAGGGCGCAATCGGTACACGCTTACCTGTTCCTTGCGCACTCCGAGTTTCTTAAAATTCAATCGTACCTCGACATCGCGCCCGGAATCTTCGCGGGCGAAGAGGAACACGAGACAATGGCCTGGCCAATGGTAGGTTGCCGCATAGGCGTTCACCCTCACCATAGTCTGCCGCCACCAGGGCTGCATCTCGATCAGGTTTTCGAAGTCCACCAGGCCCAGCAGGCTCCAGTACTCCTCCAGCCTCTCCCACTCTTCCGGCGTACCATCGTCCGCTCCGGAACAATTGCCGACGGTCATCGCCATGTCCGCGAGGCTGACGGCGCACACGCCGAAGTTGTAGGGCCGGCGGGCCTTGGCGTTCCACGCCCAGAGATTGAACTTTCCACTATTGAGGAGCCCATTGTTGTGATTGCGCATCATTTCCGGCGTGAAGACGTCGCGGCTTTCGCCGTAGATGCGGGCGGATTGATAAGCGCACCGCAGGGGGCCGCTGCTTTCACCGTAGCCCTCCAGACCGAATCGCCCGCCGACGTCCCGGACCAGGCTCCAGAGTCCGTACATCTGCCGGTTGGAGCGTTCGATGTAGCCTTCTTTCTCCGCCCGGTCCATTCGCGGGTCGGACGACGCGGCCCAATCGATCGACTGCCCGCCGTCCAGGTAGATCCCGTCGAGATGGAAGTCGCGCAGGGCGCGCTCGCAGTGAAGCCAGTGCACCGCGGTCGCCGTCTCCGCGTAGGCCAGGTAGGTCAACCTGAGCTGTGCGGGCCAGTCGAAGAAGTAGGGCGGAACATGCCGGTGCTTCCACCTCAACCCCGGATCGTTGATGGGAAGCCATCGCGGGCTGATGTAAACCACCAGTTCCATTCCCAGCGCTTCGCAGTCGCCGCGCAGGCGTTTCACATCCTTCTCGGAGGTCTCCAGTTCGGCCCAATCGGTTTCGTTGATCGACTGCCACGACTGGTGAAGAACGATGCAGTTGGCGCCGGCTCTTTTGTACCTCTTGAGCTTCGCCGTGGACGGGATCTCCTTCGCGGTCACGCCGGGATTCAGTCGTTCCCCTTTTTCCCAATCCATGTAACAGCAATGCACGATGCGCTTGCGGAACGCGTCATTTTCCAGCTTTTGATGCGGGGACAGCACGGTGTAGAACCGACAGGTTTCTCCGCGTGTGTGGGCAGTAATTCGCCCACTCCTCGATCCCTTTCCCGGAACCTCCTGCATCTGTTCTCCATCATGTCCATCGAGATAGACCGAAAAGCCATGCTTCCCGTCATGCAGGGTGCACTGCCCGTTCACATTGCGGGCAATATCGGAATCCACGATGGCGACCCCCGTGTCATTTTTCGGAAATAGCCAGTCGCATCGATCCTTGTAGCGCAACGAAGGAGAAAGCCGGGCCTCGATTTTCCACTCGATCTCCCCCTCGAAATTTCGCGCGGGAGAAATGTCCCAGACGATCAGACCGTTGAGGTGGAAGCGCAGCGCGACGTTCACATCCAGCGTTCCGCGCTTTCGGCCCGGCTCCCGCAATCTCCATTTCCAGCTTGCGCCGAGATGATTCATCCTGAAGCCGGACGCGGAGTCCTTGCCCAGGACATATCGCCGGCCGCCTGCACGTACCGTAACACCAGGGAAAGGGCGCGTGATCAGTTTCTCTAGATCCCCCGGCGCGCCTGCGGCGGCGGAAATCATCCAGCCGCTTTTCCGGTCCCACGCGATCTCCGATCCGGCAAACGCATTGTGGAGACGCGTTCCTTCGCGTTTGTTTTCGACTCGCAGATTCGACGCCAGATCCTCCTGATGGGAAAGAGTGATGCGCCGGGAAAGTTTCTTGGTCTCGTCCATGCGCCTGCGGTAGCGGGCGTACTCCTTCTCGGTGCGATTTTCCGTCTGCCTGCATGTGTGCAATACTGCGTCGTCCGCATAGATGCCGACGATACCGCCGCACTGGGTGGCGACCCGCTTTTTCAGAATGTTGGAGCCGTTGATCGCAACCTGGACACTGGTGCGGTTGTTTTGAATCGAGAGGCGCATCTGCCGATGCAAGCGACAGGGCGCATCTGCCCGGGCGCGTTGAATGACGCGCTCTTTCAGCTTGTAAGTTTCGCTTTTTGCGCGGGATCGCCGATAGTCGCGAGCCAGGGTTCGGAACTCGATTCGCCCCGTTTCGAGATCGAAAGTGACGCAGTGCTCCAGGTGCACGGAGCGGCCGACGGATATTTCCAGCACCCCCGAACCGGGCGTAAGCACAATCTCGGTCGCACCGCGGGCGGAGAACCATCCGCCAAGCAGCCCCCCTTGTTTCAGATGGAGTCCGCCGGTTTCCTGCGAGAACCGTTCCGTATCGGCCCAGTCGGGATGATCGGCGCCCATGGTGCTATGGGCTCCGACCCCGGTGATCCGTCCCGGCACCGGCACGAATTCAAGCCGCGCCATCGGATCGGCCCGGAAATCGACATGGAAAAGAAGTTCAGTTTTCATAGTTGAAGCAGCAGTTGTAATATCATCCGGCCGACTGCGCAACACGTAGCACTGGTATGCGACCCGTGTAGAGGAGCCCAACCGGAACCCCCGCACGTGGCACGTATATTGAACAGAAGGAAACGAAGAGGGACTTCAGGCTGGTTTTTAATCCGCAAAGCAGTTGGCAGCATCACAATCAAGATTCTGAACCACGAAATACACCAAATATACGAACCAGCGGCACCACAACCAAGTCGAAGGCGTGCGCCAAAGTAGTCGTCCACCTCCGGGGGACGGGAGGCTGAAAAGGGCCTGAAGCGCGGAAGAAATGAGCCGGGCGTTCACCTTCCGCAGCCCAGGCTCTCTCCAGCCTCCCGTCCCCCGGAGGTGGATGGCTACTTTACCTTCTCGCTTGATCATCTACTCATTCAAGAGTAGGCAACCCATTCATTCACCAAGGGAGACTCAACAATGAACTGCACACAACGATCATCATTCTGTCGCCGACGTCATTTTTTGATTGAAGCGGTCTGTTCCCTGGCAATCCTCGCCGTTGCCGCCACGGCGGAAGCATCCGAGCCAATCCGCCCCCGGATCGCCCCCACTTTCCTGAAAACCCCGCCGGTCCTGGACGGAAAAATCTCGGAGGGAGAATGGGACCGGGCCGCGAAAACTACCGGCTTTCTTTACACCGACGTCTCTCTCGCCGAGTTGCAAACCGAGGTGTGGGCCGCCTTCGATCAGCAAAACCTCTACTTCTGCCTTGTATCCTCCAATCCGGGCGGAGTGAAAGGAACCGTGAAGGAACATGATGGACTCAGCCTCTTTTCGGAAGACGCGGTGGAAATCTTTCTGCAGCCGGGTGGAAGCGGAACCTACTATCAACTCGCGGCAAATTCCCTGGACACCCGGTTCGAATCTGAAGAACAGAAGAGAATATGGAACTGCGAGTGGCAAACGGCCAGTGGCGTGGAAAAAGACAAATGGTTCGTTGGAGCTACCTGGACCATAGAGATCGTCATCCCGTTTGCGTCTCTCGGACTCTCGGAGGCTCCGGCCGACGGAGAGATCTGGAGAGCCAATTTCTGCCGGGACTGGACCGCGGTGGACGGACCCTTCCGGGCGACGAGTTGGGCTCACGTCGGCGGCATGTTTCACAACCCGGGCAAGTTCGGCGAACTGCTCTTTCATCGCGAGAGCCCTGCAGTTCAATTGACAGGGTACGGCGATCTGTCAAACGGGCAGGTGGCACTCGAGGGCGAAGCCACCGCTCGCGAGGAGCAGGTGCTTGACCTTGAATGGGTGCTGAGCCCGCAGTCCGATCCGCTGATCCGGACGGCGGAAGAAAAGACAACGATCCAAGCGGCCGGGGATCCCGCGCCGTTCCTCCTCGAAGGTTCCGTCAACGCACCGGGTACCGGCACCTGGCCGGCACTCCTTTCGTTCACCGTCGGGAGCGGCGATTCCACCATCCATCGGTCGGCCCTTCCGTTTGGCCTCGAGCCCGGTTTTTCAGTGGACATCGCTTCCGCCCTCACCCGGAAATTCCTCGAGGCAACGTTCGATATCAGCCGATTGAAAGATGTGCCGGGGTCAGCCCGGGGTCGCGTCACCCTCCTGGACGCGGCCGGCAAAGAATTGGCGAATTCGGAAGTACCCGACCTGGGCAAAACAGGCAAAGGGTCCACCCGACTCGATTTTTCGGATGCGGCCCCTGGAGCCTATACGCTGAAGACATCCCTGCTGGATAAAGATGAAAGCGTGCTGCGGGAGAAATCTCATCCGTACGCCATTCCTGAACCGGCAGCGTGGCTCGGAAACAAGATCGGAATCAGCGACAAGGTTCCGATTCCGTTCGAGCCGGTGCGCGTGGAGGGGAACGCGGTATCCATATGGGGACGGACCTACCACTTCGATCAATCGATCTTGCCTTCGCGGATCGTCAACCAGGGGGTGGATCAGATCGCCGGGCCCGCGGAACTTGTGCTGGAACAAAACGGCACGAAGGTTGAATGGAAACGAATTTCGACGAAGGTGGCGGCAGAGAAAGAGACCGATGCGGTGCTGAATTTCGGTGCCAAATCCAAAGCCGCCTCGGTGGAGGGGACGGCAACCATCGAGTATGACGGATGGGCCATGTTTGATTTCACCGTGACGCCGGCAAAGGGCAAGGAGACCATCGATGCGTTGCGGCTGGAAATTCCCTTTCCGCGGAGCGAGGCGCTCTTCATGAGAACGCACGGACCGATTGCGGCGTGGGCGGGAGAGACGATGCGCACGGCGCTCATCGGCGACGTGAAGAATGATGCGAACGAGAAGGCCACCGAGGGGCTCCGCAGCCAGTTCGGCGATGCCTGGATGCCGGACGGATGGAAAGACAACGGGGAATTCATCTTCCAGGCGTATGTCGGCAATGACGAACGCGGGTTGTTCGTGGTGCAGGACACCGAGGAGAACCGGTTCCTCAAGGAAGGCAACATCGGCATACGAAACGAAGGCGATGTGACGGTGCTCGAAATCCACCTCGTCGACACCCCAACCGAAATGAAGAAACCCCTGCATTACCAGGTGGCCCTCGTGGCGGTTCCGTTCAAGAAATACCGGTACGACCTCGAGTATCTCATTTCCATGTGCGGCGGACACAATCCGAACTGGGTCATCGACAACGATTTTGTCGGCTGGATCCGCGGCGCATTGCTGTGGGAATGGGGACGTCTTGAAAAGGACATGGAACCCCATCCGGATCGACCGGATCGACTGTCGGGCATGGTGAAAGATTTCGCACGCGCCGACATGCTCGGTGTCGTCAACACCACCTGCATGATGTCCCCTTCCCCACACGCTCCCTTCGAAACCTATCGGGACGAGTGGGTCATCGAACCGGCCTATCAGATACCCGGCCACCAGGGATCGGAAGTGGACCTGGTGATGGTCACGACCTCCGGCAGTTTCGCCGATTACTACCTGTGGTGGGCAAAGCAGCGGATCGAGAAGGACGGCATCGGGGGACTCTACTTCGACATGGTGAGTCCGGTGGGGAACTTGAATCAGCTTTCCGGTGACGGCTGGACGGATGAAAACGGCGAGCGGCACATGACCTCGAACATCTTCTCGCTGCGAGAAATCTATAAGCGGCTCTACACCATGTTGAAGGAGGAGGGTGCAAAGCGAGGCACGGAATTTTACATCTTCCAGCACAGTGCAGCGGGTCCGATCACCGCCTTCGAGGACCATCTGTGCAAGGGCGAAGGCTTTAACCGCGAAAAGGACTGGAGACTCTGCTCGCCAAGCTTCTTTCGCGCCTGGTCCCTGCGCCCGCTGGGCACGACCTTCACCATGTACTCCGGCATGAGCGCTCCGTGGATCAGTGGCGTACCGCCGCCGCATCACAGCGCCCAGGCCCGCACCTTGATTCACAACGTGCTCTGCACCCCGATGTGGGAGGAGCAGGTGGCGACGGACATGTACCCGATCTGGAAATTCCGCAAGGAGTTCGATGTCGCAAGCGCGGAGTTCGTGCCGTGGTACGACAGGGACCCTCGGGTCAAGGCCTCGACGGACTCACTGCATGTAAGTTTCTGGCATCATCCGGGCCGGGTGATGGTAGCGGCCGCGAATCTGACGGACGATCCGGTGGAAGCGGTGCTGGAAATAGATATTGAAGCGCTGGGCATTTCTGATGCGGTGACTGAAGCCGAAGAAATCCACGGGATGAGAGACGAAGACCTGACAACAAAGCCAGGGGAGCGGGTACGGCTCGACCATCATCCCGGCCCGACCACGCTACCCGTGAAAAATGGCCGCGTCGCCATCGCCGTGGGTCCGCAGAACTACAGCGTGGTGCGGGTCCCGGGAAAGTAGCCGTCCACCTCCGGGGGACGGGAGGCTGAAAAGGACGTGGAGAGAGGAAGGGATGAGCGCGGCTCGCACCTTCCGCTCTTCACCGACATTCCAGGCACAGTATCCCCCGGAGGTGGATGGCTACTTTAATGAACCTGGTCCAGATTCCCTTTTCATTTGCCTGTTCATCACAAGTAGATATAACGACACGCCTCAACACTGAACTTCAACGGAGAAAAGATGAAACTTGGACTTGTCACCTACCAGATGGCCCAGGAATGGGACGTCGACACGATTATTTCAAACTGCAGCGAGGCCGGCTTTGACGGCGTCGAATTGAGAACCACGCACGGCCACGGCGTCGAAGAGACACTTTCCAAGACGGAACGAAAGGAGGTCCGCAAAAAGTTCGAAGACAGCGGCATCCGTGCCTACGGATTGGGGACCGCTTTTGAATTTCACTCCCCGGATCAGTCGGAGCTGCGTGAGAACATCGAGGGTACGAAACGCCATGTCGATCTCGCGGTGGATCTTGGCATGGAAGGGGTGAAAGTACGGCCCAACGCGATTCTCGACGACGTCCCTGAGGAGACAACGCTCGAGCAGATCGGCGTCAGCATGCGGGAAGTTGCAGCGGCGGGAGCCGACCAGGGAATCGCCCTCTGGCTCGAGGTACATGGCGGCGGCACGTGCCGAGTAGACCGCATGCGGAAAATCATCGACATTGCTGACCATCCCAACGCCCTCGTCACATTCAACTGCAACGAAGGGGAAACGGATGACGAGGGAAGCTGCCGGGGAGCCTATGATCTGTTGAAACACAAGATCGGCTGCGTCCACATCCAGGAACTCTGGGACTCCGCTCGATATCCCTACCGGGAAGTTCTCCAGTTCCTCAAGTCTGACGGCTACAAAGGCTGGACCAGCTATGAAGGACCGGGAAGTTCCGATCCAGTGTTGGTCATGAGGTGCTATCGGAAGATATGGGAGTTGATGCTCGGGTGAAGGAGAGCTGGTTTGTTTGAGTGATTTCTGGTTTCTCCAAACTTGCTCGCAATCATACTCGCAATCTTAATCTCAATCTTAATCGGACCACTGAGTTGATTATGGATCGATTAGGATTGCGATTACGATTGAGATTAAGATTGAAGAAAAACCAACAAAGCCCCAATCTTACTCGCAATCTTTATCTCAATCTTAATCGGATTGTCGGGGCGAAAACGGATCGATTGGGAGTAAGAGTGATAAATTCGGACCGCTACCGGGGTGAAAGCGGATCGACAAGGAGGAAAAATGGAGCACACGAATACCACAGCCCAATCCTTGCCCAACCTTTTCGCCCTTCGAACTCATCACAGGTTCATTTTTCCCGTCCTTCTGACGATTCTCTACTGCTCAATCTGCACGACCTCCTTTGCGGCGCCCGGCGACCTGAAGAACGGGATCACCCTCCTTGGCGGCACCTACTGGATGAAATCCGACCGGATGGCGGCAGCGATTGAAGCCGGCAGCGGCCGTCTCGTCGGCCTTTACAACGGGCAAAACAAACCTCTGATAAATGAAAGTGACGACCATTACTTCGTGCAGGTAGATCCTCGGGACCCCAAAGACCCGCAACCGGATGAAGAATGGGAAGCGTCCGAGCAGTCCGATGTCGTGACACAGGTCACGACAAATGGGCAGGCACTGACATTTGTTTGCAAGAATCAGGAATTACCCGGCATCCGTATCCACAAAAGGTATGATTTCGGCTCCATCGGCGGAGAAAAGCGCGCGTTCGATAAGACGATCTACGCAACCGGTGATCCAGCACGGAAGACCCTGCTGCACCTGGTAACGAGGGCACGGCTGGATGCTGAATTCCGGGATGATCGCTGCCGGTACAGCATTTACTACAGCCGGGAGTCCCCGCTTTCCAACGTGTTCTGGGCCCGGGACATGACCGATCCCATCGAGTTCATTCTTGGAGGGATTGTCGGGACTGCGGACCGATGGACGGTGGCCCGGTTCTGCGCGATGAACACCGGATCGAACCAGGGACTTGCTCACTACTGGTTCAAAGCCAACGGAACCTGTGCCAAGCCGCTGGGGTACGCAGAACATCCCAGCACGGTGATGCGCGAAGGCTGGGACATGTCCTGGTTCGCTACCTTCGTGAAACCGCTCGAGCATCGCGACACACAAACCGCCACCCAGCGGTTTCATCTCTTCAAGCGGGACCGGATGAAATTTCACCAGGAGTACGTCGCGATGCCGGAGTGGCAGGCAGTAAATAATGTCTCCCCCGTGAGTCCCCTGAATTACTTGCGGCGCTACGAGCACGCCCACCTCGAGACGCGATTCGATGATTCGGGCTACTTTTATTCCCGGTTACGATCGAAAGAGTACATCGGGCAATACTCCATGGGACACCGGGACCTGTGGTATCCCGATCACCCCGCGGGGGACGACGCGGTGCTGGTGCAGGGCGAGGAACCGGGATCCGAAACTTACCCGGCGATCAAGATAAAGGAAGCGCTTCAGGCCGCGAAGGCGGCACGCCCGCGGGTGATCTCAGGCTGGTACGACACGCCGCAGCACATCAACATTCACTCGCACACCGCCGCCACGCATCCGGAATGGTTTCTCGTCAACCGGAATGGAGAACGGACACCGAGCGGCTGGAGCGAGCACTACCGGTATGCGAACTTCGGTCCGGGATACGCAGAGTGGATGTTCGATCGCTACCGTAGCGAAGCCAGGTACTACGGCACACAGATGATTTACAGCGACTGGAATGCGCAGGGCCCGATTGTGGATTGGGCGAACGGCATCGTACGGCAAACCGACGACTCGGTCGCCTTCAGAAACGAACTGTGCCGGCTCGCGCACGAGTACGGTGGCATCTACTGGGTCAACTGTTCGGGCTGGGACGGGATGCAGGACGTGAGTTACTGGGAGTCGATCCACGATTACGACGCCTGGGGCGGATGGAGGAATTTCTCGGAACTCATGCAGATTCGCCGGATCCAGACGCGCCCCGGCCAGATGATGATCCCATTGTACTGGTCCGTGGATCCGGCCACGCAAAGGGACAACTACGAGGATTATATCAATACGGTGCTTGCCTACTGCATGGGCACCGCACAGTGCGGATACAATCCCACCACCATCTGGAACGACGAAAACGGCGAAGTGGACCGGGACGCCATGAATTCGCAATGGGTGGCGTATTACGACACCGCGTTCGAGATGTTCCGGGCAACCTGGGCGGACGTGGAAATCCAGCCCGCCTGGTGGCGGGATGACTCCACGCCGATCCAGGCCGCCGCCTTCAAGCTGGGTTCGGCGCATATCCTCACCGTGTTGAATCACGGCGACCGAGCCCATACTGTATTGACGGCAGACACGGGTGCGATGGGTCTGAATCCAGGGCGGCCGACATTTGTCTGGCGCCACGACCCGCGAGATCCCATCGCCTATCCGAAACGCGCCGGGGAACAGCCGGAAAACTGGGAATTGTTGTTCACGAACTACATGTCCGACAACAAAAACAGGGATCAAAGAAGCTGCTACATTTTGAAACCCGGGTCCCTCCGAGAACGGGTCTACGTGCCGGTTCCGGACCTGGTTTCGGAACGCACTCGAATGATCACGGTCACCCAGGTACCGGCCGTATTCTATTCCATGGAAGGCCAGCGGTTGAATCTCTTTCTTCCGGAAACCCTGGGCAGCACGATTTCCGGTTCCCTGGACCCGACGGGAGGGCGCTATCAGTTACAAGTTTCCGCGGTGTATCCGAGCGAGATTCTCGTCTATCGTCCGGACCCGCGATCGGCAGTCCGGGTGAACAACGTGGGGGTCGGTCCTGAAGTGACAAATTACTCGGGGCCTCTGTTCGTGAAAGTCAGCGTCCCGGCAGGCGAGTCGGTGGTCACCGTCGGAGCACGATAGCACGGCCGTGGCACGGCGGCTCTGCCCCGTGTCGGAACAAGGGGAGAGGAAGGTTTGTGCACGAAAGGCGCATGTCAATTACGTGCTCTTCTTTCCCTCTTTGCTTGTTCC